>ERZ767114.482-NODE-482-length-21716-cov-4.284348_pt1 | contig 21716 bp, 20 predicted proteins | sample MGYA00374952_ERZ767114 | MGnify/ENA primary metagenome ERZ767114 (study PRJEB28939, sample SAMN06267156) | marine metagenome | isolation source: Columbia River Estuary | place: USA:Columbia River Estuary, USA | collected 2012-05-05 ...
GCCGACATCGGCGGTGTCCGGAAAAATCCCTGTCATCTTTTTCTTCATCACAGGAATCAAGTGTCTCGGCTCCATACCGGTGTAGTTCGAGAGCCCACCAAAAAGTAAACGTCGATCTGCTGACAGTCGAAAATAATCGAGTGCCGTTCTCGGATCGCAGACCGCCACATCGCCAGGCAGTATTGCTTTTGCAACGTCGACACTGAGGGGTTCTGTTGCAATGACAGAACTGGCCGAGGGTAAGACGCGCGCACTCAGTTTCGGAACGAGATCCCCCATGTAAGCATTGCCCGCTAGGACTATCTCTTTGGCTTGTATGCGCCCGTATTCGGTCTCAACGATAGGTTGATCGCCATGAATCAACTTGATCACCCTGGACTGCTCAAAAATCTTTGCGCCGAGCTGGCTGGCCGCCTCCGCCTCACCAATACATAAGTTGAGCGGATGGACGTGGCCGTTAGCGGTGTTGTAAAGACCGCCCAAATAGCGCTCTGAGTTCACTACCGATTTCAGCTCCTGCGCATCCAGCAAGGTATAGGGATGTGGGTTACCAATGGCTTTTTCCCATGCCTGCCAAGCCGCGAATTGCTTCATGTGCTTAGGTTTCAGTGCGACATCGCAATAGCCCCATTTCAGATCGCAATCGATCTCATAAGTGGCGACACGATCCCTGATAATGTCTCGGGCCTCAACGCCCATTTGGTAAATAGCGCTGATGCCGGTCTCACCGATTGATTTTTTGAATCGCTCAGGCGTGTGGCCGATACCGCCAATAATCTGACCGCCATTGCGTCCAGTGGCACCCCAGCCGATGCGGTTTGCTTCGAGTAGGACCACTTCAAGGCCGCGCTCACTTAACTCGACGGCGGTGTTGACGCCAGAAAACCCACCCCCGACAACGACCACGTCGCAAGAGAGATTCTCGGTAAGCATAGGGTAGGCAGCCGTCTGGTTCACCGTAGCCGCGTAGTATGAGGCAGCATGCTCAGACGTGTCTTTGATGGCGCGTAATCCAAACATCGCTAATGCTCCACAAGCGCTATCGAGGTACTCGAAAGAGGGTAGATGACCGTCCATTGTACCCAATTGGTTTTATGGTGGCGCAGTGGCTTTTGTCGTGGGTAGACAAACCGCACAGTCACGCCTATTTTCGTGTTGTCGATATGATAAAAGTGCGGTGACAGATGAACTTTGCGGCGCTCGATGAGCTAGAGCAGTTTTTGACTGCGAATCCAGAGATAAAAGTTTTAGAGCTGTTAATGCCAGATTTATCCGGCATCCTCCGCGCTAAGCGGATCCATTTGTCTGAGTTTGAGCGACTTTTCAACGGCGCCTTTTTGACGCCACGCTCAGCTCCTCTTCTGGGTACTAAAGGTGATTGGTATGACGAAATTCCGCTCACAGAAATGGGGGGGGATCCTGATCAGATCATTCGCCCTGTGGCGGGCACGCTTGCGTTGGTGCCCTGGTACGATTCGCCGGTAGCTCAAGTCGTCGTGGCTTATACGCAAGATGATGGCGCGCTTGATTGGGTTGATCCTCGGCAACCGTTGCAATCGGTATTAGCCCGCTTCGAAACAATGGGATTGTCTGCGACAGTCGCCACCGAGCTCGAGTTTTATTTGCTCGCTAATACTGATGAGAATCGCCCCACGCCGCTGCGTGGGAACATTCCTGGCACGGCACTACAACAAGAGGGCATTCAATACTGTATGGCCGATGACCTCTTTGATTGTGATGCGTTTTTAAATGACGTTCGGATCGCCAGCGAGTTGCAAGGTGTTCCTGTGACCACGATTCACAGCGAATTTTCCCCGGGGCAATGGGAGATCAATACGCACCATCAGCAGGATGCAATGCTGGCCGGAACACACGCGCTCCTTTTGCGGCGGATCGTCAAAGGTGTCGCCCGAAAGCACGGGTTTGGCGCCACGTTTATGGCCAAGCCTTTTACCGATATTGCCGGTAGTGGCATGCACATTCATGCCAGTATTTATGATGGTCAGGGGATGAATATTTTTGCCGATGCCGATGCCGATGCCGATCCTGTCGATCCGCCACGGCTGATGCCCCGTTTGCGCCATGCAGTGGCGGGTCTGGGAGCGCTACTGGATGAGTCGATGTTGTGTCTGGCGCCTCACCCTAATTCTTACCGTCGCTTCAGAGCCGGCGCGTTAGCGCCGTCTGGTCGAAATTGGGGGTACGATCACCGAGAGGTTGCACTGCGAGTGCCGCGATCGTCTGAGCATAACCGTCGCATTGAACACCGCGTCGCCGGTGCTGATGCCAATCCATACTTGGCACTGGCGACGGTGTTAGCGGGGATACATTTCGGACTAGAAAACCAGTTGATGCCTGGTGACCCCATACCCAGAGAGGCTGATCTCTCGACGGATGAGACAACGCTACCAACGCGACTCGATGCGGCGATCGCCCTGTTTGCGGACAGCGACGTGTTGCCCACCTACCTAGGCCCAGAATTTACAACGATTTATGCGGCCATTCGGCAGGGCGAGAGTAATGCCTATCATGCGCAGGTGCCCGACGTCGATTACGCTTGGTATTTGCGCGCTTTATAGAGCAACGCCGACGCTAATGATTAGCTGTTGCTGCAGGTCTGGCACTGGCCTTCTGGGGCGTCTCTGATACGTAATCGCTGTACCGTTCATTCATTTTTGCTCTCGCAAATTCAAACTTATCTGCTGATGCGCGTCCTCGCCGCACCCACATTCCCACACTCAACACAAGCAACGGTATGAAGGGTTCAAAAGGCCAAAAGGGCAGCCATAACTCGAGATTACTCGACCAAGCGGAGCGCAGAAGCGTCGCGGACACCAAGGGCTGCCAGAGATGGCCAGAGGCGGCCAATGCTAGAGCGCCCAAGATAATGCCTGTGCCAATTATACGCTGCGGTGCCCAAAGGGCAGAGGGGGGGGCTGACACGTGGCGCCAGGCAAAAATGCGCAATGCAAACGCCGAAAAGCCAAAGCAGTAAAGGCTAATGTCCCACCAATGCTGCGTTTGATAATAAAAAACATTCCACCAATACACGCTGAACGGGTACGCCCATAAAAAATACACGCCCGCGCGGTGCAGAAACGTCCACTGATGCGGTGTGAGGTGACGGCGAAACAAGCCAAATGACGTGAGGGTCATAGCGGTTAAAAATAGATAGCCGCTACTGCCTTCTAATTCGTCGCGGAGTAGATATATTTCGGCGTAGTAGTGTTCGCTGTGCAGAGAAGAGACGATAAAAATAAAAGCGCCTTGCCACGCCATAGCCACCGCAAAAGACAGCCCAACATAGCGCCTGTTTCGCCGCAGCCAGCGGGTGCCCTCGTTGGGAAAAAGCGAAAACAGTGGCGAGGTGGCTGTGACTAAAAAGATAAAGGGAACAGCCCAACGGACGGAATATTGAATCATTTCTGAAATGACCTGAGGCAGCGCCAGATCAAGCGTGAGTAGCTTCATGATCATAAAGCTGTTGATAAAAATGGCGAGCAACCCGAATAAAAGCCACCCGTTAAGCCACTTTGAGCGAAAAAGACGCTTCGCCAAATGGACTCTCCTACATTAGCACCGATAGCCGATACTTTACCTCATGTGCGCGACTGGCTGGTGACGATGTCATGGTGCGAGCGCAACCGTAGGGCCTGATCGGGTAATGCGGTACTCTGGCCGGGCAAAGAGGATTTTTATGCTGAAGTGGTTCAGTTCGCTGTTGCTGTGGCTGTTGATTGCAGCCCCTTGGGGGGCTTCGCTCTATGCCCACTTTTGGCTTTCAGCTGATCAATTGTGGTCGGTGGAGCAACCCTATCGGCAACTCACTTCAGTGCTAATTTTGGCAATAGGAATGTGTGCTAGCTTTGCCCTTTATTGCGCATTATTCCGAGGCGGCAGGCCCCGATAACGCCATTTAACCACCTGTCGCGGTATCACTCGGTAAAGTGTTGTGTCAGCACCAAATGTTTTGAGGAGTAAAGTATGAGTGCGGTCTTAACAGTCGGCGATAGCGCGTCGAACAGGGCTGGGTGCCTAGCGGTTTTGGTGATGGCTTCATTGCTACTCTCTGTTCCCATTCGCGCTGAAACCCTCAAAGATGCCGAGCAGTGGTATCGCACCTCCTATGCCGTTCTGTGGTCAGACAGCCCTGCCGATCATATCGACGCCATTTTGCGTCATTACGCGCCACACATTGTGACTCACGCTGAGGCGGGCGAAGTGCGCACTGATTCGCGTGATGCGTGGCTGAGAGCGCCGATGTCCGAGTGGCTGGCCGATGGATGGCAATCTGCTGAGTTGATCCACTTGGATACGACGGTCATTAATGAGAGCACCGCTACTTTTATGGCGCGATGGCGTGACGTCTATGTTGATGGCATGACCGAGGAGAGTTGCGGTTGGTATTTAGCAGATCGAATCGACGAGCAATGGATGATTACGGCTTATGCCGACAGCGTTTGCGACGATGCCTCATAAATTGTTCGCTTAGCGATCCCATGAAGAGGGTGAGATGACGCGTTTAACGGACAAAGCACTCGGCATGAAGGCCGACATTACGCGCCGTGAGTTTGTGCAAGGCAGCGCCGTGGCACTAGGCGCCTCATTGGCATCAGGGCTGGTTTCGGTCGACGCCAAAGGTGGCCGGACACTGGACGGTGATACCCCTTTAGTCGACTATCCACCCACCAAGACGGGTTTGAGAGGTGCTCATGCGGGTGCCTATGAAGTGGCCCATGCGCTCGCCCGGGACGGTGCGCGATTTCCTGATCCTGACGTATTGGATGAGCACTATGATTGTGTCGTGGTGGGTGCAGGCATCTCGGGTCTGGCAGCCGCGCATTATTACCGACAGCAGTTTGGTGCTGAGGCGCGCATTTTATTGCTTGAGAATCACGATGATTTTGGGGGTCATGCCAAACGAAACGAATTTCACCAAGGTGGCCACATGGTGCTCTCATTGGGGGGGACCCATAATTTAGAGTGGTGGCGTTTTAGCGATACCGTAAAGCGCTTTATGGCAGTGCATGGCGTCAATACGGCTGCGATGCGCGATCAAATGACTTTCCAATATGGGCGTTCAGCGCCTAATAGCCCCGCCATGTGGTTCGATCGCGAGACTTATGGTGAGGATCGGCTTTTGCCGCAATTTAATCTGAGTCGACAACTGACACCCGAGGCGATCGAGCGTATTCCAATTTCTCGGGCCGGACGTGAGACGTTAAAGCGTTTTTACGGCAGTGCACCAGTGCTGTTCTCCGACAAAAGCGAGGCAGAAATCGAAGCGTTGCTCAGTAAGATGAGTTATCCCGATTTTCTGCGTCAATACGGCGGCCTAACCGAAGACGCGGTGCAACTTTTTGCGAAGGAAGAGCACGGGTCTTGGGGGCTCGAAATGCGCGCTATTTCGGCGACCGAGGCGTTATGGGAGGGCTATCCCGGAACACATCTCTTTGCTAACGAAGGCTGGCAAGACGATTCGTTTGGCTACCCTGTCGCGATGTGGCCCGATGGCAATGCCAGTTTGGTTAGACTGATGGTGGCGCGGCTTATGCCCCACGTTGCGCCCGATGTGCACGCCGACAATGTGGCGGTCGCGAGCTTTGATTACGGTGCGCTAGACGAGGCGGCGGCCGCTGTTAGGTTGCGTCTCAATGCGACGGCAGTGGGCATTGAAAACACTGACGCGGGCGTCACGGTGGATTACGTGAAAGAGGGACGTCTTTGTCGCGTTTCGGCGCAGCACGCTGTGCTCGCCTGTTATCACAGCATCATTCCTCATTTGTGCCCTACCTTGGACGAGGCGCAAAAAGAAGCGCTGCGGTACCAAGTAAAAACACCAATGCTGTTGACCAATGTGCTCATTCGAAACAGCAGCGCCTTAGACAAATTAGGTGTTGATGCGATTTCATGCCCCGGGCGATTGCATGCTCGGTTGTTTCTGTTCCGCGGTATCAATACGGGGGGTTACGAATCTTCCGAAGACGACGAGGGGGCGGTGTCATTGGTCTTCTGGGGCTCTATCTCGCCGCCCGAAGACGCTGATGATCTAAAAAGCCAACTCCGAGGCTCCAGAGAAAAGATGCTGGCACTGACCTTTGACGATTTTGAGCGAGAGGTGCGCACTGTGCTCCATGGCTTGCTGGGGCCGGCGGGGTTTGATGTGACAGAGGATATTCTCGCGATTACGGTCAATCGTTGGCCACACGGTTATTCGTACGAATATATGCAGCTGTGGGATCCCCAGTGGGAGCCAGGTAAAGCACCCCACGAAATCGCGCGTAGACCCTTTGGTGCTATCGCAATCGCCAACTCAGATGCGGGTGCCTCTGCTTATACCCACGTTGCGATAGACGAGGCGCATCGAGCGATATCCGATTTGGAGGGTTCGGGATAAATATTCCACATTAGTATCGTTAAAAGAATAATTTTTGTTTAAGCGCGGTAATACCGCAAAAACCTGTAACCCGCCTAACCTAATGATAATTTTAGTGTTTAGAGACGATACGGTTCGCTTTCCATGACGTTTATTTTTTGTTGAAAGAGTGCTCTACTAAATCTGTACTGGCGCAGAAAAAATAAAAGTAAATCGTTTCCTTGGAGGTAACATGAAACTGAGCCGCATAGCACTGTGTATCGTTCCCGCCTTAACCGTGAATATCGTCCCCCCAGCATTAGCTCAATCGAGTAGTGCGACCTTAGAGGAGGTCGTTGTGACCGCAGCTCGAAGAGCTGAATCGGCACAAGATGTGGCGGTGGCCCTAACCGCCTTGTCCTCTCAGTCACTTGAGGATGCAAACGTGGTTGATATCTCTGATATCGGCTTTCTTGCGCCCAATGTGCAATTGCAGCCTGTGAGCACATTCCCTGGCTTCGCAACCTTCACGATGCGCGGTATTGGCACCGGTGCTAACAGTATCCGTACTCTGGATCCAACCGTAAATGTGATGATCGATGGCATGGTCGTGGCAACACAAATCGCTGGCCAATTAGACGCTTTTGATTACGAAACGGTGGAAGTTTTGCGCGGCCCGCAGGGCATTTTCTTTGGCCGTAACTCCATTGCTGGCGCAATTCAAATGCGCACGGGAAAACCCTCGGAGGACTTTGGCGGCAGAGTGAAGGTTGGCGTGGGCTCCCAGTCACTCGTTCAGTTAGAGGGTGTGGTTGAGGGCAGTATGTCAAGCACACTGCGCGCTAAGCTTGCCGTGCAATACCGAAGCTTCGATGGCTATTTTGAGGACAACAATGGCGGTACCTTCATCCCTGCGCCGAATAACCCCTCGGGGACCGAGCCGGGAACCGCCACCCAAAAGCAGAATGAACAAGACAGCATTTTTATCAAACCGACGATAACGTGGCAGCCAAGCGATAGCTTCGATCTGACCGTATACGGACAATATTTCGAGGATGATGGCGGATCTGGTTCGACTCAGGCTTATGTTGAGCCCAGTGCCGCCCCATCGACCATGTTCAGGTTGTATGGCTATACGCCACCGACGGACCAATTTGAGGTCAACCACGACTTAGTGGGTAAAAGTGATACTGAAATTGAGCAACTGGTGGTTGAGGCGAACTGGTCCGTGGGTAACGGTGTACTGACGTCTGTGACTGGCTGGCGTGACCTCACGTTTTCATCCAGCAGTGATATTGATGGCACGCCTTTCTTACTGATCCATTTTCCCGATAACGAAGAGGAGGCAAGTCAGTTCTCTCAAGAGATCCGATATGCCGCTGACATCAGCGATCGCCTCGACTTCATTATTGGCGGTTTTTATTTAGATGCCGAGCAGGGTGTGATTGAGCGGCGAGAATTTTCTGGACTGACCGCTGGCCGAGATCACTTTGATTTCAATTATATCCAGTCTGATTGGACGCAAGATGTCAAAAGCACTGCGCTTTTTGGCAACATTCGCTGGGGCTTCACCGACACGCTCACATTGAATGCGGGTATTCGTTACAGTCGTGAAGAGAAAGATCTGAACATCACGCTGCTGACCCCCTGCAGTGGCCCGGGTTTTAGCGGGTGCTCAACTGATAAAACCGACTTAGGGGAAGAGTGGAGTAATACGTCACCTCGTGTGGCGCTCGAGTATCGCCCCAATGACGATCTGATGTTTTGGGGAAGCTGGACAAGAGGATTCCGCAGTGGAAACTATAATGCGCGAGCACCCAGTATTGCTGCGGTCGGTCCTGCTGATCCAGAGCAGGCAGATCAAATCGAAATTGGTATGAAGGGTGATTTTGCTGACGGTAGACTCCGCGCCAATATCACGGGCTTTTTTACGGTTTATGATGAAATTCAGCGAACCACTAACGGCGAAGATGCACTCGGAAACCCTCTGCAGCTGCTGCGTAATGCTGCAGAGGCGGAAATCCCTGGCATTGAAGCTGAGCTAACTTGGCTACCGACGGATCGGTTGATGTTGATGGCGGGTATTGGTTGGATTGACCCAGAGTTCAAAAAGTTTACCGGGTTGAATCTCGGCGCAGCTACCGATCAAGAAAATGAGGCGCTTGCCAAAGAGCTCGAGTTTGAGCGGGTCCCTGACTTCGAATATACGGTGACAGGAGAGTACAGAGTGCCGATGACCGACAGTGGTGATCTGATCTTCCGTGGCCAATATGCATGGAGGGATGGGTTTTACACCGATGTGACCAATAATGAGTTACGCACGATTGATGACTACGGCATCCTCGATGCGAGTGTTAGGTTTGAGAATGAGAAGTGGCGCGTGTCTCTCTGGGGGAGGAATCTCACGGAAGAGAATTACGCAGACATTATCAGTGCAGCGTTTAATTACCAGCGTTTTGGTGGTCAGGCGCGGACTTATGGTGTTGAAGTGGGTTATCGCTTCTAGTTCGCTGTTCATGATTCCTGACAGAAAACTGAAAAAGGCCGGTTGATCCGGCCTTTTTTTTGCTAAGAGAAATAGAGAGCCCGCTTCTATGGCTGCTGCTGTCCTCGGCGTCCCTTAGCCCTGCGACAGCAGTTCTCTTAAATCGATAGTCGCTGCGTTAGCGCGCGAGATGTAGCTCGCCATGACCAAAGAATGATTCGCCCAGAGGCCAAACCCTGACCCATTAAGGATGATAGGGCTCCACACAGGCGCCTGGGCTGCCTCGAGCTCGCGGATGATTTGTCGCAAACTGACGGTCGCATTTTTCTTGGCCAGCACGTCAGAAAAGTCCACCTCTGCGGCTTTTAAAAACTGTGTCAGTGCCCAAGCGGCGCCGCGGCTCTCATAAAAAATGTCGTCAATCTCTCGCCACGGCGTTTGCACGATCATTTCTTCAGGAGCTTGAGTGGACTGTGCGGCAGCGCTGTCGCCAGCGAGATCCGTATTCAGACGACGCTGCCCGACACTGGCAGACAGTCGCTGTGAAAGACTGCCGAGGCGTTTCTCGATCATGCCAAGCCAATGGTTGAGGTTATCTGCACGAGCATAAAACTGAGCGCTGCGCTCACCGGTGATGGCCAGCCGCGAGCGATACGCTTCAAGGAAACGGCTCGCATCACGGTACTCACTTTCGGAGGCGGGCAGAATCCAGCTATCGGATTGAAAGTTGATGCGGGGTTCCGCCAGTGTCAGGTCCACATCCTCTTTTGATTGAGACTGCGAGCGGCTCAGTACTTCGCGCAGTGCTCGCGCTAAATCGCGACACTGCACTAGCACGCCATATTCCCAGTGCGGCATATTGTCGAGCCAGACCCCAGGGGGGAAAAGATCGTTGAGCAAATAGCCACCGGGTTTTTCTAAAAGGGTGCGGATGACCTCTCTTAACGTGGATACGGTAACGCTACCGGTCACCACATCTTGCTCTGCAGCTGCGGCATAGTGCGCTGCGGTATCACTGGTATCAAAGCCGTCGGGCGTTTGGCTCCAATACATACCAAGACCGATGATCAACACCCCATAAATTGCCAATACCACAACGACCCAACGGCCAAGACGAATCGGATCAGAAGCCTCACTATTGGGCTGCCATCGCTTTATCCGTTGAGAAAGTCGGGCAAGCGCCGAGGGCTTTTGCGATGCAGAGTCAGACATCAGTGGTGATGGCCACTTGTTTCAGTAGCAGGCATGGGGGCCTGTCGTTGCACCGGCGCTGACGTGCAACGTTCAGCGCTATTGGCTGTCTGCAGGCAGAGCTCAACCCGGCTTCCCTCAGGTGGCGGTGCCGTGACGCCGAGTAGCATGATGTGCTGCCCCCCCGGCTTGAATTCGGTGCTCTCGCCGGCGGCAAGGCTGACGGCGTCGAGCTGGACCATCCGTCGTTGATCGCCATCAGCGATCACATCGTGGATTTGTGCCGCTTCGCCCATCGAGCTGCTAACAGCTGTAATCACCGCGGTTTGGTCGCTTTGATTGGTGACGCGACCATAGGCGGCGGCGACTTCGGTACCTGGCGGCATACTCCGCACCCAAGCGTCTTCCCAAAGTAGCCCCTCAGCCAGCGCTGACAGGGGAAAACACCATAACAATAGCAATGGAGAGAGATAGCGGATCTGGATGTTGGGCGAGTCGCCAAAAGTGGCGTTCCAACGATTCTGGCTCTTGGGATTGCGCTTAGCGCGTAACGGCATCGAGAGCCTCCATCATAATGCGAGTGGTTAACAGTTGCGGCAGTATCACAGGGGGCGTTTGTGGCTCGCCGCTATACATCACATACAGTGGAATCCCATTGCGACCATGTTGGCGGACAAATTCGCCAATGCCGGGGTCGTAGTTAGTCCAGTCTGCCACCATATAAGTGACCTCGGCTGCCGAAAATGCCTCCGTCATCTCGTCGGTAAACAAGACGGCCTGCTCATTGGCAAGACAGGTGATGCACCAATCGGCGGTCACGTCGACAAATACCGGCAGCCCTTGCGCTTGTAATGAGGCGAGTGCCGCGGGAGACCAAGTGACAATACCTTCTCGGTCATTCGCAGTGGAGGCGTCTGAAGGCTCCCCCCGCACGCCACCCAGAAAGACGGCACTGATCAAACATAAGCTTCCGATGGCGCGGGCAATACGACCCCCTCGCAGTAAGGTGAGGCCAAGGGCGAGCATGACTAAGCCCGCGGCAGCGGCGGCCATGGTATCCACACCATTCTGTTTACCCGCTACCCAGAGCAACCAGACGGCGGTGAGATAGAGTGGAAAAGCCATAATCTGCTTGAGTGTTTCCATCCACGCCCCCGGCTTGGGCAACCAACGCCGTGCGCGATCACTGGCGCTGAGCGCAACCATGGGCGCCGCCATACCAGTTCCCAGCGCGGCAAATACCGTCAGTGCATAGAGGGGAGGTTGTGTCAGGGCAAAGCCTAGGGCGCTGCCCATGAACGGTGCCGTACAGGGGCTGGCCACGATAACAGCGAGTACCCCGGTAAAAAAACTGCCTTGGATCCCGGGTGCCGTGGCCAAGCCCGAGCCCACATTCATCCATCTTCCGCCAAACAATACCAGTCCCGAGAGCGATAACCCCATGACGGCAAACAGATAAGCCAACGCAATGACAAAGCCCGTTGATTGGAGCTGGAATCCCCAGCCGACCCAGCGCCCAGCAGCTTGAAGGCTGATCAGCACGCTCGCGATCAAAAGGAACGATGACACCACACCGAGTAAATAAGCGAGGCCATGCCGGCGATGTGTCGCGGGGTCCCCGGTAGCAAAGCTCAGTACTTTTAAAGACAGAATAGGAAACACGCAGGGCATCGTGTTCAGAATGACGCCGCCAAGAAAAGCGAGCCCCAGTGCAAGCAGTAGGGTCATACCCGCAGGGGAGGGCGCCATCGCTGCGTCTTCGACCGGTGGCATCGTGACCAGTGCAGTGGTTGAGACGGTGCCACTCGACCCATTGACGATGAGATACTGGGTTTTGGGTGGATAACACAGCCCGGCATCCGCGCAGCCTTGGTAGGTCACCGAAACAGTGAGCGAATCCTCAATGGAGGGTAATGGAACGATCAGGTCGGCGTGGTCGTAATACACCTGCACCTCACCAAAAAACTCATCGGTTTTGTTCAGTGCGGGTGGGTAGTCAATGGCCAGTGGCTCAGATTGATAGGGTGATGCGACCCTGACATTAAAGGCGTGTTGATACAGATAGTATCCCGCGGTGATTTGCCAATAGAGGCGCAGATCACCCGTTGCCGTCAGTTCTCCCTCTAGTTGATAGGCCTGCTCTACTGGTAGGAACTCAGTTTGTTGCTTTAGGGCATCAGCCAAACTGTTTTGAGTGTGTCCCGGTAGGGCATAGGTCAGTAGCGCGATCGCCACGACCATCATCGCCCAGCACCGCGTGAACATCAGCGTAAGCGCTTGCATCGGCTGCGCATCGGTCCCTCTCATGCTAAGTCAGTCATTGGGGTAACGTAGACGCGTTCCGTAATCCAGTGACAAACGGATCTCATCAGCGCTGAGCGCTGTCGGAAAATAGACCCCCGACACTTTGGCGTCCATCAAACTGGCCCCTTCAAGATTGGTTTCGCGGAAATCGATACCACTCAGGTCGCAGTTACGAAAATAGGCATTAGAAAAGTCCAAGCCTCGAGCGTTCATGCGGCGAAGATCTCGGCCGCGATAATCGCCACCCGTCAACTCAGTGCTGTCGAGTAAATCCCGGTTGGTGTTGAAGCCGTCCACGTCTTCCTGACGCAACATTTGGTAGAGCGGGTCAGCTTTGATGACTGGTTTGATCTCTTTATCGCTCATGAGTATCCACTATTCCCGTTTCCGTGATGACCGTTCAGTCACCAAAAAATTGACGGCGAAGAGCGAGACAGGCTGCTCTATCTAGCCGTGGTCCAAAAGATGTTACTACTTCACTGGCTGCAAGGGTGGCAAATTCGGTTGCACGTCGATCATTCTCTCCGCGCGATAACGCATATAGAAAGGCACCTGCGAACATGTCGCCGGCGCCATTGGTGTTAACGGCGTCGACTGCCGGGGCAGTGACGCGGTGTAATGTCGTGCCATCCCAGGTGATGGCGCCTTCTGCCCCGAGGGTAATAACAAAGCGTCGCGCGACCTGCTTAATGGCCGAGATGGCGTCATCCAACGCATCACATTGGCCCCACTCGAGCGCTTCTACTTTATTACAAAACACCAGCTCCACGCCGCCTTCTACCATTGCGGCCATGTTATCGCGAAAGAATTTCACCATGCCTGGGTCGGAAAAGCTGACGGCTGTTTGAATTTGATGCTGTGCTGCCAGCGCTTTGGTTTTCAGGGCGGCCGCATGCCCGGTCGGCGAGGTTACCAAATACCCCTCTAGATAAACCCACTGCGAGGCTTTAATTGCGTCCTCGTTGACTTCGTCGACGGACAGCGTTTCTGAAATACCAAGGTGGGTATTGAGAGAGCGCTCTGCATCCGGTGTGATGAGCACGAGACATTTACCTGTGACGCCCTCTTTGCGTTGGTCATTGAGGCCATGCGCGACACCCGATTGTTCCAGATCTGAGAGGTAAATATCACCGTCGGTATCCTGCGCCACCTTGCAGCTCATGTAGGTCGGCGCGCCCATCAGCGCGGTGGCAATCATGCTGTTACCGGCGCTGCCGCCTGACGCATGACTGGCTTGGATGAGATGCTCGGAGAGCTGTGAAAGCATGAGAGTCTGTTGGGATTGGTCCATCAGCGTCATCATTCCCTTGTCGACATTCATAGCGACGAGGTCGTCATCGGTAACTTGTATCTCGGTATCGACCAGTGCGGCGCCGATAGCGTAAGCAGCATAAGATTCCACAGGTTGAGGCCTATTGGTTGCAAGGACCCTGCATTCTACCGGAACCCTCGGGCCCTTGCCGGTAACTTCATAACGTAACGCGTTATGATGGGAGGGCGACAAGGGAACCCGAGACCCAATGAAAGACTGGTTCGCCAGTCTAGCGGTCAGCCGAAAAGGTACCAGCACCCCGATGACAGTGTTAACCCCGAAAACAAAGCAACGCTTAGCGCAGTTTCATAAGGAGCCGGCTGGGTTTGAGCCACAAGCTGGCAGAGCCGCTGTGGCGATCATATTGCGAGAGGGCGGGGATGCGATTGAAATGTTGATGATTCGCCGTGCTGTCCGGGAGGGAGATCCATGGTCGGGTCATATGGGGTTCCCGGGCGGGCGCCGTGATCCCGGTGATGAATCGAATTTGCGGTGCGCTTTACGCGAGACTGAAGAAGAACTGGGCGTTGATCTTTTGCAGTGCGGGACACAGCTGGGCGAGTTAACCGATGTGAATACCGGGTGGCGTGCTGATCGCCCTGAAATGCTGGTGACGCCATTCGTTTTTCAGGTAAATGAGGTTCCAGCAATGACGCCGAATTATGAGGTGGCTGAAGTGGTCTGGGTACCCCTCGATTTTCTCATGCAACCGGATAAGCGGGAACCGATGAAATGGGAGTGGAAAGGCAAAACATTGGAGACCGACTCTTATTTGTATGCGAGCTACCGTATCTGGGGCCTGTCGCTCATGATGATTGATGAAATGCTGATGTTATTGCGTGATCAGACCTAACTGCTCCCAAAGGTCTTCTCAATGCCGCTGAAAGAACGAGTCTAAGGGAGAAAGGCTTCCCCTGGGTCAATACGGTGAGGGGACTCACTAACAGTGCGCGGACAGTGCGCCGGGCCGTTGATGGGCTGAACGCAAGGGGTTATCAGGGTCAGCGCAATTGAGAACGGTTGCGTAAGACCGTAAAAAATTCAGTCTTCCTCGCCTCCATCCCCATCCCCATTCTCAATCCAGTCCTCTTGGCCGCGGAGAAAGCTCCGCGTATCGAGGATGAGCGTGTCAACGGCCTCAGGGCGCACTCGGCTGGCTTCAATGAGTGCCGATTCGGGCACGGTGCCCGCCAAATAGCCTGCGACCAAATCGACCAATACGGGGGACATGTCGGGTTGATGATAAAAACGCGGCATGTCGGCAACTAAATTACCGGTAACGGTGTTGCCGTTCACCCGCAACCAGTAGCCGCCGCAGCTGGATAACTGATAATCCAGTAGCCGGCCGAAACTTTGATTGGGGGTAGACGGATTGAAGCTGTCCTCGGGTCGCTCCTGGATCTGTGATAGCGCCATTACCCAGCGGCTACCGAGCGCAAAGTACTCCGCTGAGGGGCGGCAATAATCTCGTGTTTTCATCCAAACACGCAGGGTATCCAGCCAGAACGACCCTTTTAGAATCGTCTCCGGCACCAAGTCGACAGCGTTACCCTTGATCGCTTTTACTTCACCGAGCAGGACAAGATCGGCCTGCGGCGCGACCTCTGAAAAACTGCCTTCCCATAGGCAGCCGCAATCGGCATTGATTGCATCAGATTGGGCTTGTGTTGTGGCGCTGAGACCACCTAGTGTCAGCACCGACACGGCGATAGCAACACGCCACCTCATGGCGGTGTTAGGAATTGAGTAAACGCGCGGCATCCATCGCAAAATAGGTCAGGATTCCGTCGGCCCCTGCGCGACGAAAACACAGTAATGATTCGAGCATCACGGCCTCCCGATTTAACCAATTTTGAGCGAAGGCCGCTTGGTGCATGGCGTATTCACCACTGACTTGGTAAGCAAAGGTGGGTACTTTGAATTCGGTTTTGACGCGTCGCACAATATCGAGATACGGCATGCCGGGCTTCACCATCACCATATCGGCGCCCTCCTGCAGATCGAGTGCCACCTCGTGCAAGGCTTCATCGGTATTGCCTGGATCCATTTGATAGGTCTTTTTGTCACCTCCCTTAATATTGCCGGCAGAGCCAACGGCATCTCGAAATGGGCCGTAATAGCTCGACGCATACTTGGCGGCATAGGACAGGATGAGCGTGTTGACATGCCCTGTTGACTCCAGCGCAGTCCGGATGGCGCCAATCCGCCCATCCATCATGTCCGAGGGGGCGACGACATCAGCACCGGCAGCCGCATGGCTTAGCGCTTGTTTGACCAACGCATCGCGGGTCACGTCGTTGAGTACGTAGCCTGAGTCATCGATGATGCCGTCCTGGCCGTGCGTCGTGTAGGGATCCAAGGCGACGTCCGTGATAATCCCCAACGCTGGTACGGCACTCTTGAGCTCAGCAACCGCTCGCTGCACTAAACCATCCTCGGCATACGCAGCCTCACCGAGCAGTGATTTGTCTGCCTGTCCAATGACCGGGAACAGCGCTATGGCAGGAATACCTAATGAGTCAGCTTCTTTGGCGAGTTCCACCAGTAAGTCGACGCTCAGGCGTTCGACCCCCGGCATAGAGGGCACCGCTTCTCGCTGCCCGCTACCCTCTAAGACAAATACCGGATAAATAAAGTCAGCCGGGCTCAGGGTGCTTTCGCGAACCATATTGCGCGCAAAGCCGGTTGCCCGCAGACGGCGCAGTCGAGTGTGAGGGAATGGTCCACGTTGGCTCATAGCAAGTGCTCCAGTCGGTCTATAGCGACGCGAAAGCGGCCCGTGCCGCCTCTACAGTGGTCTGAATGTCATCATCAGTATGAGCAGCAGACATAAAACCTGCCTCGAAAGAGGCCGGTGCTAGGTAAACACCGCTGTCTAGCATCAAGTGGAAAAATTGATTAAACGCGGCGATGTTCGAATTGATCACTTGATGGTATTGCGTCACGGTTTCTTCTTCGGTGAAAAAACCGCCGAACATAGAGCCGAGATGATTGGTGGTAAAGGGCACCCCGGCACTTTTTGCGGCATCGCGCATGCCGTCGCACAGCGCTTGGGTATGTCTAAACAGATCATCGTAAAAGCCCGGTTCGCTGATGATCGACATGGTAGCGAGACCCGACGCCATTGCAACCGGATTGCCCGACAGCGTGCCCGCCTGATAGACGGGACCCAGCGGCGAAATCTGTTCCATGATGTCTCGCCGCCCACCAAAGGCGCCGACAGGCATGCCGCCACCAATGACTTTGCCCAAGCAGGTAATGTCGGGTGTGATCCCCAGGTAACCTTGTACGCCGCCTGTGCCAAATCGAAAGCCGGTCATGACTTCGTCGAAAATCAGTACAGCGCCGTGACGGGTGCAGAGTTCACGCATCCCCTCCAAATATCCGTCTACCGAAGGGATGCAGTTCATATTGCCCGCGACTGGCTCGGTAATGACACAGGCAATCTGGTCACCTAATTCGTCCATCGCCGCCTCGAGAGCAGACAAATCATTAAACGGTAGGGTGATGGTGTGTTGAGCGAGCACCTCGGGAACACCCGGTGAGCTGGGGACACCAAAAGTGAGCGCACCCGAGCCTGCCTTGATCAGCAGTGAGTCTGAGTGGCCGTGATAACACCCTTCAAACTTAATAATCTTGTCGCGGCCGGTAAATCCTCGAGCGAGTCGGATGGCACTCATGGTGGCCTCTGTGCCTGAGCTGGTCATGCGGACTAACGCCATGCTGGGAACCAGACGACTGATGGTCTCTGCCAGTTCAATTTCGATTTCGGTAGGGCAGCCAAAGCTGAGGCCACCTTGAGCGGCTTCGACCACTGCGTCGCGTACCCGGGGGTGATTATGGCCCATGATCATGGGGCCCCATGAGAGGACGTAATCGATGTAACGGCGTCCATCGGCATCGAAGAGGTAGGCACCATCGGCACGCTCCATGAAGCGAGGGGTTCCTCCAACCGCCTTGAAGGCGCGAACAGGCGAATTGACGCCTCCGGGAATCGTCTTTTTAGCACGCTCAAAGAGCGCTTCAGATCGGCTCATGACACTCTGACTCTCTAATAATAGGACCTAATTATCGCAGGCGAACACGATGGGTGCACCCCATGCGCTTCACGCGCCCGCGGTGGGCCTGAGATAAACCAATAGGATAATCAAAAATAAGAAAAGGACGGGCACCTCATTAAAGACGCGATAAAACACGTGGGTCTTATTGTCGTCACCCCGACACACTCTGCCCACATAAATCCCGGTTTGGAGATGGTAGGCAATTAAGCATGCCACGCCGGTCAGTTTCGCGATCATCCAGCCACTGGTCAGGTAATACTCCCATTGAAAAGACAGGCGCCATAGACCCAGCGCGATCGCGAGGAACATAAAGGGCGTCACAAAGCGATACAGCTTGCGTGCCATGACGGCGAGTACTGCCTTGGTGTCTGGTGCTGGGCTTTGCGCGTAGTAAACCAAAATACGGGGTAAATAAAAGAGTCCTGCAAACCAACAGACCACAAAAATGACATGAAATCCTTGTATCCAGAGCATGGCAGTGTCCTTTTGCGCCTTTGGTAAAAAGCCCGCTCGGTCATGACACCGCGCGATTGATCATGAGACAGTATGTGCCCCGCAACACTAACAGAAGCAGGCGTAAAAATGATCAGGGTCGGAGTGGTCGGCGCGACGGGTTACACAGGCATAGAATTGGTGCGATTGCTACTGCAGCACTCTGGCGTCACGATTGATGTGGTGACCTCCAGAGGCGAGGCTGGACGTCGGCTCGATAATTTATTCCCGAGCTTATTGGGGTTTTCTGATCTCTGCTTTACCGATCCTGCTGACGCAGATTACACCACCTGCGATGTGGTGTTTTTTGCCACCCCCCACAATGTCGCGATGCGAGAAGTGCCGGCACTGATCAATCAGGGGATTCGGGTGGTAGACCTATCGGCCGATTTTAGACTGACCGATGTGGCTTTGTGGGAGCGCTGGTATGGCGAATCCCATGCGGCGCCCGAGCTCTGTACCCAGGCGGTTTATGGGCTGCCTGAGACCCACCGAGAGGCGATCAAAACCGCCCGCCTGGTGGCGTGTCCAGGGTGTTACCCCACCGCGGTGCAGCTAGGATTTTTGCCTCTATTGAAGGCGGGTATTGTGGATACTGGGAGCTTGGTTGCCTCCTGTGGATCTGGCACCAGTGGTGCAGGTCGGCAGGCCAAGCTGGGGAGCTTATTGACAGAAGCCGGGGAGAGTTTGAGCGCATACGGTGTCTCGGGGCATCGTCACCTGCCCGAAATGGAGCAGGGACTATCGGGGATGAGCCAACAACCGGTGAGTCTCACTTTTGTGCCGCATCTAGTGCCAATGAGTCGAGGCATTCACGCGACGCTATTTGCTCGATTGACCAACGAGGTCAGCGATTTACAAGGATTGTTTGAGCAATGCTTTGCGACGGAGCCCTCTGTGGTGGTACTGCCCGCTGGTGAGCATCCGGCAACGCGCAATGTTCGCGGGGCCAATATCTGCCAACTCGCGGTCGTTCAGCCTCAGGGTCGGGATACCGTGGTGGTGCTATCGGCCATCGACAATCTGGTGAAAGGGGCTGCCGGTCAAGCGGTGCAGGCGATGAACTTAATGCTGGATCTGCCAGAATCAGCCGGACTCGAGGGCATCGCGTTAACGCCTTAGGGTATGCTGGGAATCGTGGCATGAAAGATCAACACCATCGCACTATCGTGAAGCGGGAGCATCCCTATGCAGGTCGTCGTCGACTGCTGATGCTATTCCTGATTATCGGTGTGGTGGGAGCGATCGGGTTCTGGGCGGGGCAGCGCGGCGTTGTGCCGGCGCCGGTGCTCAATGACGGCACCATTGCATTGCGTGATCAAATTAACCAATTGACGCTGCAATCAGAGGCCGATCAGCAAACACTTGATGAACTCCGTGAGTATCTTGCTGATCAAGCCGCAGAATTGGTTGAGCTCAGACAAACGCTGGTGTTTTATCGCGACGTAGTGGCACCAGAAGAAGGCGAAACTGCGATTATCTTGCGCCAACCCTCTGTGCAGGCCTCAACCGAACCCCGGCAGTGGCAGTTACACACCGTCGTCCATCGTGGAGAGGGAAAAGACCGTCAATACCGGGGTGAATTGCGCCTGACAATGGAGGGAAAACTCGACGGTGTGCCCCATACACTGGAACTGTTCACAGTTGACAGTGGCACTAAAACTGGTGTATTCCCTCTAAGATTCCGGTACTTACAAAACATTCAGGCAGTAATTTCTCTCCCTGATGCGTTTGTGCCGGAGACGATTGAGTCGGTCGTAACGCTCACTAAGCCGGTGAAAGATACCTTCCGGCGGAGCGATCCTTGGGACAGCCTAGCGGCTGCCAAGCACGCCGCTCAGTAATGAACGACCGTGAACAAGAATGAGGAGTGGCACCATGCGCAATCGAAGAGAATCAGCGTCAACCGGTGGGTCAGCGGGCGGTACGACCTTAATTTCGTCGGATACCACCATTAAGGGTGATATTACTTTCACCGGGCAATTGGATGTTGAAGGGTCCGTGGTGGGCTCTATTCAGGCTGAGGCCAAAGATTCTGTATTACGTGTTGTCGCGGGTGGTAGGGTGTCGGGCGAAATCAAAGTTCCCCACGCAACGATCAGCGGTAATGTAGACGGCGATATCCATACCAGTGAGCGACTAGAGTTGGCCGAGGGGGCTGCGGTTGATGGCGACGTCTATTATAACCTGATCGAGATGGCGGTAGGCGCCAAGGTCAATGGCGGCTTGCGACATACCAGTGCAGTGGCTGATGATCTGGCCGCCAAGCGCGAAGCGAAAGTGGCGGATACGTTACCCTCAGGCTGACTTCATTTTGTGGGCTATGGTGCCCAAGTAGTGGGGGTCGTTTCGCTGAGGAATCGGTTACACTACGCGTTTATGACAACCCCTGCGCTAAGCGGTGGGGGCGAGAGAATGTCGATGACAGTAGTTGAAGCTTTTGATCCTAATGAAATCCGCTTAACGGACAATGCGGCGAGCAAGGTGCTTGCGCTGGTCGAGGATGAAGGCAATCCCGGCTTAAAGCTGAGGGTTTATATTACTGGGGGAGGATGCTCCGGATTCCAGTACGGCTTTTCCTTTGATGAGTCAGTGAGCGAAGACGACATGGTCGTAGAGCGCAATGGTGCGACGGCGTTGATCGACGCGATGAGCTACCAATATCTGGTGGGCAGCGAGCTCGATTATTCTGAAGGCCTCGAGGGGTCGCGTTTTGTGGTCAATAATCCTAATGCCACCACCACCTGCGGCTGCGGGGCATCTTTCTCAATTTAACCGCACCCCTGCCGATTGTTTTCGCTGACGGCATTCCTTTCACGACATAACCAGGCAGCAGAAGTCAGTCAGTGCGATGGCTCATTGTACTTCGATGCTTGATGCCCCAGTGCGCAAGGCGCCTTAGTGTGCGAGCGACATGCGTTGGTTTCGCGCTGGTTAGCGACCGCTATAAATTCCGCCCAAAACGCGTTCAGCCAGTGCTCCGGTCACGGCCGGCACATTGCCGGGGTCTCCCGCCATTGTCTGTGCTGCTAACCACGCGAAAGCCGCTGCTTCGACCGAAGATGGCGGTATGCCAACCGCCTCAGTGGTGGTGACGTTGGCGGGGCTGAGTCGTTCGCTGAGCCGCGCCATTAGGAAGGTGTTGTTTGCGCCGCCGCCACAAATGCGAACCGTGACAGGGGAACTGGTTTTTAGAGCGTGTGCGATGCTCTCTACGGTCAGTTCTAATAGCGTTCGCTGCACATCTGCAGATGATTCGTCCCCTGATAAGAACGTGCCCAGCCACTCGAGGTGAAACGCCTCAGGCCCTGTGCTTTTTGGCGCGGCGCGCCCGAAGTAAGGCGTCTTAAGGAGACCCTCGAGGAGTTTGGGTATGACCGTTCCTGTAGCTGCCCAAGCGCCTGCTTGATCAAAGGCGGCATCTTGATGGCGCGCGATCCAAGCGTCCATTAGGGTGTTGCCGGGGCCGGTATCCCAACCCGTCACCGAGCCCTCTGCCGATACCACCGAGACATT
>ERZ767114.484-NODE-484-length-21681-cov-2.401315_pt1 | contig 21681 bp, 19 predicted proteins | sample MGYA00374952_ERZ767114 | MGnify/ENA primary metagenome ERZ767114 (study PRJEB28939, sample SAMN06267156) | marine metagenome | isolation source: Columbia River Estuary | place: USA:Columbia River Estuary, USA | collected 2012-05-05 ...
TTTTGTTACCGCGTTTCATCTTCATGATAATCCGCCGGTCATCTTCTTCGCTTTCGGCATAGGCGCGGTCTTCAAGGGTGAATAATTTAAAGCTTTTGCCGTCAATCGACAGGGTTACATCCGACTGCGCCTTGTAGCGATAGCCAGCAATCACCTGAACAACATCACGCTCAGCCTTGCCCGGGCCATGCGACACAAAAACCCTGATATCACCCCGATTTTCTGGATCATATTTGCCTTTACTTGTGGTTGGCACGCTGCTGACAAAACAAATGCGGCTGGCATCATCGTCATAGCGATAGGCGCCCCAATCTTTTTCAATGAGCATCTGTACCGGTTCGGCAAAGGCAGGCGCTGCTGCAAAACTGGTCGCAGTCACAATTGTGAAAACACCCATCATTCTGCTGAGTCTGAACATTTATTCACTCTTCCTTTATTTGCTTATCTGGTCTCACCGACACAATAATAGCCCCGTTGGGGCGCGTCTTTAACAATGTGTCATCGGTTTATGGCATCAATATGAAACCGATACCAAACCCGCATGCATTGACAAACATTGTTTTAGGATACCTCGCGCCGTGATGCAAAGACTTTCCAAAAGCTGCCAGCCAAAACGTAACTGTCGAATCGCTATCGCCTCACCACAGTTATGGTTTAAGAGTTTTTGATATCAAGGTTTTTACCTGCGGCAAAATCTTTGTCGCAATATGCGCCACCCCTTGTTCGTTTGGATGCATTCCATCAGGCTGATTCATCGCTGGCTGCAGGGCTACACCATCCAGAAAAAAGGGATAGAATAAAATCTTGTGGCGCTTTGCCAGACGGTCATAGATAGCGTCAAATTCATTTGCATAATCTGCACCCAGATTGCGCGGTGCCTGCATTCCAGCAAGAAGCACCTCAACATGATTAGCCGCAAGCTGTTCGATGATGTCATCGAGATTGCGATAGCTTGCCGCAGGATCAAGGCCGCGAAGCAAATCATTTCCTCCAAGAACAATGATCGCAGCATCGGGTTTGGCGGCAAGCGACCAATCAAGACGCGCCAGACCGCCAGCGGTGGTATCACCCGAAACCCCTGCATTGACGATCTCGACATCAACGCCGTCTTCTTTCAACAAACGGCCAAGAACATCGGGAAAGGCTTCGTCCTGCGGCAAACCGTGTCCGGCGACAAGCGAGTCTCCAAGAACCATCAAAACTGGCTGACCCGAGGCCATGATTGACGATACCGGCATCAGTGCCATCATGCCGGCCAAAGCCATCGGTTTGACAAAATGGCGACAGCGGCCAAACAGCCCCAAAGGGTGGCAGAAAAATTCAGCTATCATCATCGCGTTTCCCTTGATCTTGGCTCTATGCCAACACATATGTTTAACCAGGATCACAACCCCTGGGTCGTGGTCACGCCGCGGTTTGGTCACAAATCTTACATGCATGTAGGATATGAAAGCCAGTTTTTCCAGAGCGGGTAGATTCTCAATGACCCACCACCCCATGTTGCGGGCATCACGATCAGGGATTGGACTAGTTTCATGGCATCATCATCCAAAGCTGCAATTGATCCAACCATTATTGATCTTGACGCTGCACATCTAACCCTTGGCACGGCGGCGGCAAAAGTCAAAATTCTAAAAGGCATCAATTTGCAAATTGGCGCCGGTGAAACCGTCGGGGTTTTAGGGCCAAGCGGCGCTGGCAAGACCAGCCTGTTGATGGTGATGGCCGGTCTTGAAACCCTAACCACAGGGCGCATCTCATTGGCCGGGACCGACATCACCAATATGCAAGAAGATGCGCTTGCCGCTTTGCGCCGTGACATGGTTGGCATTGTGTTTCAGGCGTTTCGGTTGATCCCATCACTAACCGCTCTGCAAAATGTGTCGATCCCGCTTGAACTGGCTGGCCGCACCGATGCTGAAACAAGTGCCGCTGCGGCGCTTCGGTCGGTTGGATTGGGACACCGCTTAACGCATCTTCCCGATCAAATGTCTGGAGGCGAACAACAGCGCGTTGCGATTGCCCGCGCTATTGCCCCCAAGCCCCGCATTCTTTTGGCTGATGAGCCAACCGGAAATCTTGACAGTGCCACTGGCGAAAAAGTCGTCAATATTCTGTTCAAAAGCGCGCAACAAGCTGGCGCCGCGCTGGTGCTTGTCACGCATGACGCATCGCTTGCCGCTCGCTGTTCGCGCGTTCTTGAAATTGAAGATGGCTTGATTGCCGGAGACACAAGACAGTGACCAAGACCGTTAAAAATTTTCGCCAAAGTCACGGCGGTGATCCAAATCACCGCGAAGACATGACTCCTATTATCGCAAGCCATGACGGATGGGGCTTTGCCTGGCAGCTTGCCAAGCGCGAAATGCGCGGCAGCCTTGGCCGGTTTTGGGTCTTTTTGGGTGCCTTGCTTCTCGGTGTTGCCGCGATTGGCACCGTTGGTTCGGTTGCTGAATCAATGCGAAGTGGAATTAGTGATAATGCGCGTATTCTGCTTGGCGGCGATATTGAAATCAGCAGTCTTCATACCGCGCCAAACCCCGATATTATCGAGGCCGCCAGCCGTTTTGGCACAGTGTCAAAAGTGGTTCAGATGCGCGCGATGCTGCAGGCAAGTGACCGGCGAAAGCTGGTTGAGCTAAAAGCGGTAGACAGTAAGTGGCCACTTGTCGGCACTGCCGCGACAGCGCCTTCAATGCCACTTGCTGATGCGCTTGACCAGGCGGGGATCGTCGCCGATGACGCTTTACTTCGCAGCCTTGGTTTGAAACCGGGTGATCGCGCCCGCCTTGGCAATCTTGATGTTGAGGTCCGCGCAGCGCTGACCAGCGAGCCTGACCGGTCGATCAGCTTTGTTAGTTTTGGCCCGCGCGTGCTCATCTCGGATGTAACTTTGGCCACCACCGGCCTTCAGCAACCGGGATCATTTATCACCTATCGCTATCGGCTTTTGCTTGATAACCCCCAAGACCGCGATACGGCGATGGCCACATTAAACCAGCTCACCGCGCCAACCCATGCAAGAGTGCGCGAAGTTGCCAGCGCCGCCCCCGGATTTGACCGTTTTGTCAATCAAGCGGAAATTTTTCTGGTGCTTGTTGGCCTAACCGCGCTTCTTATTGGCGGGCTTGGGGTTGCTGGTGCTGTGCGCGCATGGCTGGCAAGCCGGATGCCGGTTATTGCCACGCTGAAATGTCTTGGCGCACCATCAATTTTGATTTTCAGAATTTATCTTTTGCAGATATTTGTGGTCGCCACTTGCGGGGTTGCAGCAGGACTGATTGTTGCGGCGATTGCCCCGCTATTTGCCATTCACATCCTGTCTGGCTATGTCACTGTTCCGCTTGAAATGACAATCTATCCGGTGCCATTGATCATTGCTGCCGGTTTCGGGCTTGGCACCGCTTTTCTGTTTGCGGTATGGCCGCTAGCCAAGGCCGAGGAAGTGCGCGCTGGCGATCTGTTTCGCAGCTTGATCGAAATGCCCGATGGATGGCCCAAACCGCGCTATCTTGTGATGATGATCATAGCCGCCATTGGCCTGACATGGCTGGCCTATCTTGCAACTTATAATCTTGGCATTACCGCCAGCTTTATCGGCGGCTCGCTAGCTTCGTTATTGCTATTATCGGTTCTTGGCAATCTTCTGGTGCGCCTACTTCGCCTGGCGCCCTTGCCGCGTTTCGTTCCTGCCCGTTTGGCGCTATCCAATATTGTCCGCCCCGGTTCACCCGTGCGCTCAGTCATCATTGCCTTTGGCCTTGGGCTTTCAGTTTTGGTGACGGTATCTGTAAGCGAGTCGAATCTTGGCCGCCAAATCGATGATCGGGTTGCCGAAGATGCGCCTGCTTGGTTTTTTATTGATATTCAGCCCCACCAGATTGACGCCTTTGAAAAGCTTGCTAAATCGATTGATGGCATTTCACAAATCACCAAAACCCCAATGCTTCGTGGCCGCGTTTCCAAGATCGATGACATTCCGACAGCGGAAATTACCCCACCTGAAGGATCGGCATGGATTCTTAGGGGTGACCGTGCTTTGACATGGTCAGCATCGCCACCAAAAGGAAGCGAGATTGTTGCCGGAGATTGGTGGCCAAGCGATTATGGCGGCCCGCCACTTGTGTCAATGTCCGAAGATGCTGCTGGTGATTTTGGCCTGACAATTGGCGACACGGTTAGCATTAATGTTCTTGGGCGCGAAATTACCGCAACAATCGCCAATCTTCGCAAAGTGGACTGGCAAAGCTTTCAGATCAATTTTGTTTTTGTGCTTAATCCCGGCATTCTTGATGCCGCCCCGCATAGCTGGATTGCAACCACCCATGCCGATAGTGACGCCGACGCCGATGCGGTTGAGCGCGCCGTTACCAGCAACTTTTCGAACATCTCGGCGGTCTCGGTAAAAGAGGCCGTGGCAACCGCGCAGCGCGTCATTGGCCTTCTTGGCGGTGCGGTGAGGTTAACCGCCCTTGTTACTCTGGTCGCAGGCATTGCCGTTCTTGCCGGAACAGTTGCCAGCAGCGAGTCGCAACGACTTGCTGACTCCGTTATTTTAAAAGTGCTTGGTGCAACACGTCTGTCGATTGGCCTTGCCTGGTTTCTTGAATATGCGTTTTTAGGATTGCTTACCGCCATTGCCGCAGCGTTTATTGGCAGTCTTGCAAGCTGGGCTTTAGTTCAAGGATTTTTAGGCGCGGAATTTATTCTTGATGGCTGGCTGGTTTTTGGCACCACCCTTGCCGGTGCCGTGGCAACGGCAGTTTTGGGGCTGACTGGCGCGATGAAAACCCTTGGCCGCAAACCGGCGCCCCTGCTTCGCGAACTTTAAACAAGGCCAAAAACAGCCGCACGCAAAATACGTCAACGGTAAAATCATCATTGCGAGGCCGCTAGTGATCGGATATAGCAATCCTCTATGAGCAAGCAAGATATTAAAAAAGTCGTCCTCGCCTATTCAGGTGGCCTTGATACTTCGGTGATCCTGCGCTGGTTGCAAGACCATTACCGCGCTGAGGTTATTACGTTCACGGCCGATATCGGTCAGGGCGAAGACATCGAGCCAGCACGGGCCAAGGCCGAGATGATGGGAATCAAGCAAATCTATATCGAAGATTTGCGTGAAGAGTTTGTGCGCGATTATGTTTTCCCCATGTTTCGGGCAAACCCGCTTTATGAGGGTGCCTATCTTCTTGGCACTTCAATCGCGCGGCCTTTGATTGCCAAACGGCAAATCGAAATTGCCCGTGACGTTGGCGCTGAAGCGGTCTCACATGGCGCCACTGGCAAAGGCAATGATCAGGTTCGGTTTGAATTGGCCTATTATGCCCAGCAGCCCGATATCAAGGTCATTGCACCTTGGCGTGAATGGGACTTGAGCAGCCGGACGAAACTGATTGCCTATGCCGAAGCCAACCAGATCCCAATCCCAAAAGACAAACGCGGCGAAGCCCCGTTCAGTGTTGATGCAAATCTTCTGCATATTTCGGCCGAAGGCAAAGTGCTTGAAGACCCATGGGTTGCCCCGGAAGAATATGTGTTTTCACGAAGCATGTCACCAGAAGATGCGCCAGACAAACCAACCGAAATCGAAATCACTTTCAAATCGGGGGACCCTGTGGCGATTGATGGCAAGGTGCTGTCACCCGCCAATTTGCTGGCCGCGCTCAACAAACTTGGCGGCGACAATGGTATTGGCCGTCTTGATCTAGTTGAAAACCGTTTTGTTGGTATGAAGTCACGCGGTGTCTACGAAACACCTGGCGGTACTGTTTTGCTGACAGCACGCCGCGCCATGGAATCAATCACGCTTGATCGCGGTGCGATGCATACCAAAGATGAATTGATGCCGCGCTACGCCGAGCTGGTTTATAATGGTTTCTGGTTCTCACCCGAACGCGAAATGCTGCAAGCGGCGATTGATAGCTGCCGTGATGCCGTCAACGGTGTTGTGCGGATAAAGCTTTATAAAGGCAATGTGATCGTCACTGGCCGAAAGTCACCAAATTCACTGTATAATGCCGATCTGGTGACCTTTGAAGATGGCGCGGTTGATTATGACCATAGTGACGCACATGGCTTTATCCGGCTGAATGCGCTACGCCTTCGCGTCAAGAGAATGGTTCAAGACGACTAGAGTTTTACGGACGGCAAATATCGCCAACCGTGCCATCACGATTTACCTGTTTCAGATAAAGCTTGCCCGTGGGCACCACCGAATAGCCTGATGGTTTCAAGCCTGAATCGCATGGCACGCCCCTGACAATTTTATAGACTGGATTGTGATTACTGTTGGCGCTGAATTCCTGCACCGAGTCGGTTTGATAAATCCCAAATGCAACTAGTGTGACGAGTGCTAAAACCATTTTAATACCTTCTTGTCTCAATGCTGTTTTGATTGGCGTCTGGCTTTCATCAAAGCCTTACTAACAAGACATTTATGACGCCGAATTAAGGCCTATTTTTGCCTAAAATCTGGCAATTCAAAGAGCCATAAAAAAACCGCCACCTAAAATAAGGTGACGGCTTTCATAATTGACAGGAAGCCAAAGGCAAGTCGCTAAACGGATAGTACCTTTCGCAGTATGGTCTTATTTGTTGGCTAGAGTTGCGCTGCGACGTAATCCCAATCGACAAGCTTCTCAAGGAAATTAGACAAATAGTCAGGGCGCTTGTTGCGGAAATCAATATAGTAGGAGTGTTCCCAAACGTCACAACCAAGAAGCGCTGTCTGGCCAAAGCAAAGCGGGTTTACCCCATTTTCGGTTTTGGTCACGGCAAGCCCGCCGTCGCTATTTTTCACAAGCCAGCACCAGCCAGAGCCAAACTGGCCTGCACCCGCTGCCTTGAACGCATCCTTAAACGCGTCAACCGAACCGAATGATTCTGTAAGCGCTTTTTCCAGCTCGGTTGGCATCGCATTGCCTTTTGGCCCCATCATTTCCCAGAACTTCATATGATTCCAGTGTTGCGAGGCATTATTAAAAATGCCGTTTTGCGCAATGGCTTTCGAATCGTAGGTGCCGGTGATGACATCTTCGAGAGACTTGCTTTCCCATTCGGTGCCAGCAATCAGATTATTGCCATTAACCACATAGGCGTTGTGATGCAGATCATGATGATATTCAAGGGTTTCAGCACTCATGCCAAGATTTGCCAACGCATCATGCGCATAAGGTAGGTCAGGTAGTACAAATGCCATTTCGGCCTCCACGATTATTTTTGCTGATTAATATGTCTCTACACAGATATAGGCACGATTTTTCAAATGCCAACAAAATAAAACTGACAGTTGTTATCAGCATGCTAAATTGGCATCACAAGAATGGTAGATCTTGACCGTTATACCCCATTTGCAAAGGATTACAGCATGGCTGGCCAAAATGCCTATATTGCCCCTTTTTTAGAGCATCACCCCGAAATTGATGACAGCGCCTATATCGCCCAGACCGCCGCTGTTGTTGGCGCGGTTCGCATTGGCAAAAATAGCACCATCTGGCATCAGGTGACGCTGCGCGGTGATAATCATTTCATCACCATTGGCGAGGGAACCAATATTCAGGATAATAGCTGTGTCCATATTAACAGCCGCGACTATCCAACGATCATTGGCAATCATGTCAATATCGGCCATTGCGCGCTGGTTCACGCCTGTCATTTGCATGATCACGCCTTTGTTGGCATGGGCTCGATTGTCATGGATGGTGCGGTGATTGAATCTGACGGAATGCTTGCCGCAGGGGCAATGCTGACACCACGCAAACGAATCCCTTCAGGCGAATTATGGGCTGGACGTCCAGCTCGCAAAATGCGTGATCTAACCGCCGATGAAATTGCCGATAACCGCTGCATTGCCCGCCATTATGTCGAGGTTGGGCGGGCGCATCGGCTTGGTGCGGCTGGCGGCCCTTTCATTGACATGCATAGCCACCCCTTGCCACCGCGCGATTAATTCAACAAAGCAAGCAGGTTAGCCGATTGAAAGGCAGTCGCAATTAGTGCTAATCAGACTATCTGAGTTTACAGGCCAGCCCACGTCTGGAAAATTCACAATCAATTTATATTCTGCTAGCGGCATTGGAGGCCGGTAAAATGAAATTAAAAGATCCCTCACTTCTTCGCAGTCAGGCCTATGTTAACGGGGCATGGATTGACGCTGCTGATGGCCGTGTTTTTGCCGTCAACAACCCTGCTGATGGCAGCCTAATCGCCGAAGTTGCCGATCTTGGCGCCGATTCGATTACCACAGCGATTGATGCCGCTGTTCCAGCGCAAAAAGCCTGGGCAGCAACCCCTGCCAAAACCCGCGCGATGATTCTTCGCCGCTGGTATGATTTGGTGATCGAAAATACTGATGACCTTGCCACAATTCTGACCTCCGAAATGGGCAAGCCGCTTGCCGAAGCCAAAGGGGAAATCGCTTATGGCTCCAGCTTTATAGACTGGTTTGGTGAAGAAGCGCGGCGTGTTTGCGGCGATGTTATGGAAAGCCCACAAGCCGATAAACGCCTTTTGACATTCAAACAGCCGATTGGCGTTTTCGGTGCCATCACCCCGTGGAATTTTCCAATTGCGATGATTACCCGCAAAGTGGCACCTGGCCTTGCTGCGGGCTGTGCTTGTGTTTTGAAACCAGCTGAACAGACCCCTCTTTCGGCGCTGGCACTTGCCGAATTGGCAACGCGCGCTGGCATTCCAGCAGGCGTGATGAACATTGTTACCGGCCTTGACGCACCAGCCATTGGTCAGGCGCTTTGCGCCGATAGCCGCATTCGCAAAATGACCTTTACCGGATCAACCGAAGTTGGCCGCATTCTGATGCGCCAAAGCGCCGATTCGGTCAAGAAGATGAGCCTTGAGCTTGGCGGCAATGCACCATTGCTGGTATTTGATGATGCCAATCTTGATGTGGCTGTTGAAGGCGCAATGCTGTCGAAATATCGCAATGCCGGACAGACTTGTGTTTGTGCAAACCGGATTTTTGTGCAAGACGGCATCTATGATGAATTTGCTAAACGCCTTGCCGAAAAATCAGCTTTGATGAAAGTTGGCAATGGTCTCGACGCTGGTGTCGAACAAGGCCCGCTGATTGATCAACAGGGATTTGACAAGGTAACAGCGCATGTTGATGACGCGCTGGCAAAAGGCGCAACAGCACTGGTCGGTGGCAAGCCACATGAATTGGGCGGCACCTATTTTGAACCAACCGTTCTAACGGGTATGGATTCATCGATGCGGATGTTCCGCGAAGAGACCTTTGGGCCAGTGGCTGGCCTGTTCCGTTTTACCGGCGAAGCCGAAGCCATCGAAGCAGCAAATGACACTGAATTCGGTTTGGCAGCCTATCTGTTTACCGAAAATGCATCACGCCTGTTCCGTGTCAGCGAAGCGTTGGAGTACGGCATTGTTGCTGCCAATACCGGCATTTTCTCATCCGAGGTTGGCCCGTTTGGCGGCGTCAAGAATTCAGGCCTTGGGCGTGAAGGCTCAAAATATGGCATTGATGAATTTCTTGAAATCAAATTTGTTTGTATTGGCCTGTAACAGCCAATCATCCATTAAAAAGGCCGGGGCAAGCCCGACCTTTTTTCAGTCATCACCAATCAAGATTCGAATTGGCAGCAGACTAGAATTGGCGTAACCGGCGAATCAGGCTTGATGTATCATTGCGGGCAAATCCATCGGCGCTCAGCTCGGCATAATAGCCGGCAACAATTTCCGTCACGGGCAAATCAGCGCCATTACGTTTGGCCTCTTCCAGACAAATCCGCAAATCCTTGCGCATCCAATCAACGGCAAAGCCGAAATCAAATTCGCCTTTGACCATGGTTTCACCGCGATTAACCATTTGCCATGATTGCGCCGCGCCGCCGGAAATGGCCTCGAGCAGCTTGTCGGTGTCAAGACCAGCATCCATCGCAAAGCTCAACCCCTCAGACAAGGCCTGAACAAGACCGGCAATACAAATCTGGTTTACCATCTTGGCCTGTTGGCCTTTGCCAGCGCCGCCCATATGAACGACCCGTGCCCCAAAGCATTCCATCAAGGGCACAGCCGCGGCAAATGCAGCGTCATCACCCCCAACCATAACAGTCAATTTGCCATTTTCCGCGCCTGCCTGACCACCTGATACCGGCGCATCAAGCGTGTGAACACCCATTGCCTTGGCAGCGTCATAAACCTGACGCGCGACGTCAGCCGAAACGGTGCTATTATCGATAAAGACCGCGCCACTTTTCATTGCCGGAATAGCACCATCATCACCAAGCGCAACCGACAAAACATCAGGGTCATCGCCAACACAGCAAAACACAAAATCAGCATCCGCCGCCGCCGCCGCCGGTGTTAACGCAGCCGCGCCGCCATGCTGGGCAGCCCATGCTTCGGATTTGGCCGCTGTCCGGTTATAGACAGTCACCTCATGACCAGCGGCGGCGATATGGCCAGCCATCGGATAGCCCATCACGCCCATACCTAAAAATGCTACTTTCAACATAGAATAATCCTTTTCAATTTGCCGGCCGAACCCTAGATGACATTGCTGTCACCGTACTTTACCATAGCCATTTCTGTCAGCACGACTATACTTGGACATGTTCCGCGGCGTGATGTTAAATGGCGGCCGATATAACAATCAAAGACCACATGCTACGTTAGAGGTAATCATAGCGCATGACCGTATTATCAAGCCAGCAGGAAATCGACATTCTGATTACCGAAGCCGAAATTGCCGCTCGAACAAATAATCTTGCCCGCCAAATCACCGATCATTACAAAGGCACTGAACAGCTTGTTGTTGTTGGGCTATTGCGCGGTTCATTTGTTTTCATTGCCGATCTTGTGCGCCGCCTTGCACTTCCGGTCGAAGTTGATTTCATGACCGTATCTTCTTATGGCGATGATACGGTTTCATCGCGTCAGGTGCGCATCATTCAAGACCTTGAAACAGTCATTAAAAATCGTGATGTGTTGATTGTCGAAGATATCGTTGATACCGGCCACACATTATCGCAAGTGCAAAAAATCCTGTTAACACGATCACCAAAAAGCCTGTCGATTTGTACCTTGCTAAACAAACCATCGCGCCGCGAAGTTGATGTTGATGTTGATTGGGTTGGGTTTGATATCCCTGATGCCTTTGTGATCGGCTATGGCATTGACTATGCCCAGCAGGGGCGTAACCTGCCGCATATTGGGGTTGTCAAAGGGGTAAAATAGCCAGCCAACTTTTCAGCCATTTAATCACTTTATGATCAGCAAATGGCCGGCCGTTATTCGCGCCACATCATCAGGCCAATCTAGGCATTCACATCGACAACCAATCGACCCTGCACTTTACCCGCCAGAATATCAACCCCAGCCGACGGCACGTCGCCAAGCCCGATTACCTTCATCGCAGCCAATAATTGCGGCTTTGGCAAATCGCTTGCCAGCCGGTTCCACGCAGACATCCGACGTTCATAAGGCGCCATCGCTGAGTCAATTCCCAATAACGACACTCCACGAATGATAAATGGCATTACCGATGTCGGCAGGTCAGCACCACCAGCATTTCCAACCGTTGCCACCACGCCGCCATATTGCATCTGTGCAAGAGCCCGTGCCAGAATCGAACTGCCAACCGAGTCGATACATCCGGACCAACTTGCTGATTCGAGCAACCGAACATCACCTTCCAGCATTTCAGTCCGCGCCAAAACATCATTTGCACCAAGCCCGCGAAGATAGTCGGCACTTTCAGGTCGTCCAGTAACAGCGGTAACAGCATAGCCACGCGCCGCCAATAGCGCTGTTGCCACCGAGCCGACACCACCGGCCGCACCAGTCACCAGAACCTGCCCCTTATCAGGCGTAACCCCGGCATCTTCAAGCGCCAGAACCGACAACATGGCAGTCATGCCAGCGGTGCCAATCGCCATTGCCTGCTGGCAATCAAGCCCATCGACTAGCGGCACCAGCCAATCGGCACGGACCTTGGCAAATTGCGCATAGCCGCCCCACCAGATTTCGCCAACACGCCATCCAGTTAACGCCACAAGATCACCTTGCTGGTATCGTTTGTCCGAACTGCTTACCACCTCGCCAGCAAAATCAATGCCCGGAATATGCGGATAGTTTCGCACTAAGCCGCCCTTACCCGACAGACACAGCCCATCCTTGTAATTGACAGTTGAATATTTGACCGCAACCAGCACTTCGCCATCTTCAGGCAAATCACCATGCTGCAATTCAGCCATTTCATGGCGAATAGTTTTATCTTCATCACGATGCACCATAAGGGCTTTGAAACTAGACATGGCATGGCTCCTCGATTGCACTTGTTTTATCCTTAATAGCATTTTTCGCCAAAGCCAAACAGCCCAAATCCAAACCCCAAATCATCACAAGCAACCAATCGCTGATTCGACAGCCAATAACGCCAAACAAAGCGGTGCTGATCAACGCAATGCCATGGCAGAACACGCGACAAACAACGGTAAAAAGGTGGCTTGGCAACAACAAAGCAATCGCTAATGCTGGTATTTGAATCGCCTGAACAGGACAATCAAAACCATGATGCAAATGAGCGCTACCATGGCTTGGGCGTATTTAGCTGCCAATCCTAATGCCGATTTCACCCGCCAGCTTGGACGGCATTAAATGTCATTGCTTGGCAAGCGCATGATGACGCTATAGTCTTTAAAAATGAGTGACCAGCAAACCAAACTGACCAGCCGTAAGCCGATTAGGTCAAAAATCATCATGTTTCTGGCAGCATCTATGCTTGCTTTTGCACCCGCAAATGCCGATCAAAATGATCCAAAATTGGACAGGCTATTTGCCGCATTACAAATAAGCTTGTCAAATGCCAGTGCTGCCAGCCTTGAACGCGAAATCTGGACTATCTGGACGCGTTATCCAGATGATCAGGCGATCAATCGCCAAATGGATAGGGCTATCAAAATGATGAATGCTGGCCGACTTGATGATGCAGAAGCCATTTTCAGCGCCATCATTTCGCGCGAGCCTGCCTTTGCCGAAGCATGGAACAAACGCGCCACAGTTCGGTTTTTTCGCGGCGATGATGCCGGATCAGCAAATGATATTCTGCAAGTAATCAAATTAGAACCGCGCCATTTTGGTGCGCTGTCAGGGCTTGGCATGATCAAGGTTCGCGCAGGCGATTTTCAAGGCGCCTTGCAGGCCTATCGCGCCGCCCAGCGCATTAACCCGTTTTTGCCGAATATTGAAGTGATCATTGACAAGCTTGGGCAAAGATTAAAAGGCCGCGCCCTCTAGCAAGATGATTTCATTTGCCTAGTGATACGCGCCTGATTATTTGTTATCATGACCCGTACGGGTCCATATCAGACCTCCAAAAAACACCGTAAAAGGATATGGTGTTAAGTGGGCAGTCAAGGCATTCACGCCGAGCAGGGATTTAAGGTGAAGCAGAAAAAATGACACAAAATGACAGCGTCATACACCATTGTCCGCATTGTGACAGCCTTTGCCTTTTGTCACAAAGCGAGGTTGATACAGCGCAGGCAGCCAACAAAGCTGTTGCCATTACCTGTCATCAATGTAACGGCCAATTCGGTCTTGATCACAATTGCCCCACCGACACAAAACGCGCCCGACCAGCCGAGATGAAGATTATCGATTGCCCATCATGCAAAATGGCAATCACTATTCCAACACATCGTTCCAGCGATGTGAAAGTTGATTTATTTTGTCCTTTATGCGACAGCGAAATCCAACAGGCCGATCCAGACAATCAGGTCACAACAACACCAACCGCACCGCCGGAGGCGCCAAGTCCTGTTGCCGAGATCAACAGTGATAATGCCAACAAGCCAGACCGCGACACCAGCATAAACCGGGTGCCACTTTATTTGCTGATTTTAGTGTGTCTTGCGGTTTATCTTTATTGGGCACGCGAAACCGGTCAATTGCCTATTGATCAATGGCTTAAGATTTTGGGATAACCTCATAACCTGGCTCTTCAGGCTCATCATCTGTCATTTCTGCCGGAAATCCAGCTGCCAGAATTTGTGTATTGCAGGCTTCTTCCAGCCTTTTAATGATATTTGGCGACCACTCACGCGGGCCAAAACGTGCCTGACCATCTTCAAAAATCTTGATCAAAAGTGGTGAGACTTCAAGCGGCACATTATGTTGTTCGGCAATCGATTGAAAAAGACCAATATCCTTTAGCACCAAATCCATGGTGAAATTGATATCGCGACTGCCATTCAAAATTACCTGACTTTCAGTTTCATGAACAAAGGAATTGCCCGATGAAATGCGGATCGCCTCATAGGTTGTATTCAAATCCATTCCGGCCATTTTTGACGTCACAAGCGCCTCGCTAAGCGTGATCAGATTCGCCGTTGCAAGATAATTGGTCATCACTTTCAACACCGATGCCGTGCCAAGTGGGCCAGTATGCAGAACGCGGCGGCCAAGGATCGTCAAAACCGGCAATAGCCGCTCGAAAACCAGCCGGTCGCATCCAGCAAAAATAGCAATATTACCTGTCGCTGCACGGTGACAACCACCCGATACAGGACAATCAACCGGGCTGGCACCTTCGGCTTCGACAAGCGCGCCAAGACGTGCAACTTCAGCAGCGTCGGTTGTGCTCATTTCCGCCCAGATTTTGCCAGCACTTAGGCCTGCAAGAACACCGTCATCGGCTTCCATAACCGCGGCGCTTGCCGCGGGTGATGGCAAACAAGTAATGATGATTTCACAAGCTTCGGCCATCACTTTCGGGCTATCAGCCCATTTTGCACCATCCTCCAGAAACGGTGCCGCAAGATCGCGATCAAGGTCGCGAACCATGACGTCACATTTGTTACGAAGCAAACTGCCAGCCAGCTTGCCGCCAACATTGCCTAGCCCAATAAATCCAACTGAATGCATTTCCATCTCCCCCATGGCTTTGCTCAGGGTAACCAAAATGGCAACCAGCTGGTTGCTGGAAACAACCTAAAGACAGAGTAAATTTAAATGCAACCTAATTTCGTCTAAAGCGTCACCACCCGCATTGAATTTGTTGTGCCAACAATGCCAAATGGCATTCCGGCAACAACAACAACCTGCTGGCCTGTGCTGGCCATGCCACGGCTTCGAATTTCGGCAATGGCTTCGGTAATCGCTGATTCGAAATCTTCACTATAGGCGCTTACACCGGTATGAGTTCCCCATAGCAAACATAATTTCCGTTGAACATCCAGATGCGGAGTCATTACCAGAAACGGAATTCCAGGTCGTTCACGCGCAATCCGAACTGCGGTATTGCCCGAGCTTGAAAAGGCCACCATCGCCGTGGCCTCAACCGTCTCGGCAAGGGCAACACTAGTTTTTGCAACCGCGTGATAGACGATATGTTCAACCGGCAATTCGCCCGGCCCTGATGCCGGATCTGATCTTATATGCGCCTCAGCAGAGCTGACGATCCGCGCCATGAATTCAACCGACTCAGCCGGATAGTGACCTGCTGCTGTTTCGGCAGACAGCATCACCGCATCAGCACCATCGAATACCGCACCGGCAACATCTGATGCTTCGGCGCGCGTTGCCGTTGGTGCCTCAATCATTGACTCCAGCATCTGCGTTGCAACTACCACCGGCTTGCCAACCATGCGGCATTTGGAAATGATGGTTTTTTGCCAGCCCGGCACCTGCTCGGGTGGCAATTCAACACCAAGATCGCCCCGTGCCACCATCACGCCATCGGATGCAGCAATGATATCATCAAGGTCATTAAGCGCCGCTGGCTTTTCAATTTTCGACATCAATGCCGCCTTCTTGCCAACAATGGTTCGCGCCGCAACCACATCACTGGCACGTTGCACAAATGACAAGGCGACCCAATCAACCCCTTTTTCCAGCGCATAGGCAAGATCGGCCAAATCTTTTTCGGTTAGCGGCGTTGTGTCAAGAATTATATCGGGAAGATTAACCCCTTTACGGCTTTTCAACGGACCGCCAACGACAACTTCAGCGTCAAAGCTTTGCGTATCAACCGACACCACTTTGAAAACCAGCTTGCCGTCATCCATCAATAATCTGGCACCCGGATACATCGCTTTGAAAATTTCCGCATGTGGCAGGCCAACAATGCTGGCATTGCCCATATCGGTGTTCAGATCAAACGTAATGCGATCACCATTTTTGACGATTGTCTCATCGGCAACTTTGCCAACGCGGAATTTCGGCCCTTGCAAATCGGCAAGAATACAGCATGGCGTGCCGGTTTTGGCTTCAAGCGCCCGAATGGCATCAATGCGCACACCCTGTTCTTCGCGTGTGCCATGCGAAAAATTCAACCGGAAGACATTTACGCCAGCGGTCATTAATTTGCCAAGCATGTCAGGGCTTGATGACACATCGCCGAGGGTAGCAACAATTTTTGTGGCTCGCTGCGGGTGGGAAATTTCAACGCTCATTGAACTGTATATCTTTCTTGTAAATTCGGTTTGAAGGCCGATTTGGGTTCGACCTATGCCATCGACAGCTTAGAAATGGGGATAACAAGCCAACTAACGGCGTTGACCTGATTCTACGGCCGAAACCGGTGAAAGCAAAGTGACATCTTCGATTTCACAAAAATTTCACAAAAACCCAAAAGAAGGGAGCAAGCTTGTGGGAGCATAATATGACCGTTGAAAACCATTTTTGTAAAACAGCTCTTGTCGGATGGTTTGTTCTAATGGCTTGAGAAACTCGCAAATTACCGTCATATTCATGCTTTGCTAAAACCCTAAGGCGAAATCCTTTGGGTCTGTTTCTTTTTTCTTTGTGGCCCGTTATTCGATCAGGCCAAATCACGACAGAAAGCACGATGATGATCAAAGGTCTTATTGCCCCTCTTCTTACCCCGTTTGACGACAATCTAAATCTTGACCAGTCGCTATATAATGATCTTGCCAAACATCTTCTTGCCACCGGCGTTAGCGGGCTTGCTCCTTTTGGGACAACTGGCGAGGCACTGTCGGTTAGTCATAGCGAGCGCAAAGCCGCGCTTGAAGGTTTGGTCAAGGCGGGCATTGATCCAGCAGTGATGATCCCCGGAACCGGCCTTTGCAACCTTCCCGACACGATTGATCTTTGCCAGCATGCTGTCGGGCTTGGCTGTGCTGGTGTTATGGTTTTGCCACCTTTCTATTTTAAAGGAATGAGCGATGCTGGCCTGTATGATTATTACACCCAGCTTATTGCTGGTGTAAATGATCAAAGACTGAAAATCTATCTTTATCATATTCCGCAAGTATCGGGTGTCGGACTGTCGATTAATCTTGTGAAAAAGCTGCATGCTGATTTCCCCGAGGCGATTGTCGGCATCAAAGACAGTTCGGGCGTCTGGGACAATACCAAGGCTCTTCTTGAGATTGACGGATTGATTGTCTATCCAGGTGCTGAATTGCCGATTATCGAAGCCATCCGGCTTGGCGCACCCGGTTGCATTTCAGCAACGGCAAATTTGAATGGAACCGATATTGCCGAAGTGATTGACCTATGTCTCGCTGGCAATTGGAAATTGGCCGAAACCAAACATAAAAAGGTCTGTGCGGTGCGATTGATGTTCCAAGATTATGCGCCAATTCCCGCACAAAAGGCACTTCTCGCCCGGTCAACTGGCCATCGCGCATGGGGTAATCTTCGTGCGCCAATGCGGCCAATGGATAAGGACAAGCTTGATGCGCTTGCCAATGGGCTTGCCCGTGATTTTGGCATGCATTTCTAGCCTTGGTCACATTAATCTATTGTGCGGTTTAAAGGCGGAGTCTTGATGAAAATCTTTGCGTCATTGATCGTTGTTGGGCTTGCCATTGCCGGAATATTTGCCCTGTTATGGTTTGTCGTGCCAAGCTTTAGCACCCAGTTTGAGCCGCCAAAAATCATTCAAGTCAAAGCCTATCTCGATAATCGCTGTACGGTCACAAATGACGCTTTTGTTGCCGAAGCCCCCGAACAGGGGCGAACAGCGAAATTTTACGATGGTGTTGCCATCATGCGGCTTCCCGAAAACGCCAAAATCAGGCTTGCCGTTTCACGCGCCTTTCCAGCCTTTACCTATGAAGACACACCGCAAGATGTGGCACCAATCGTCACCTTGATTGCCGATTGTTCGGTTTCGCCCAAATTGCGGTCAATTTTTGGATCAATGAAAGAACAGTTCCAATAGCAATAATGGCTGGTAATTTTCATCACATCACCTTGGCAGCGCGCAGTGCCGCAACCGCATCTGCGCCAAGACCCGCCCATTCCTGCATGACCTGATCATTGTGCTGGCCAAGGCGCGGCGGCGCAGTACGATATTGCGCTGGCGTCACACCAAGTTTGGCGGCAAAGGCGGTTGACGAAATCTGGCTGCCATCTTCACGCTGTTGATCAATGCGCGCGCCGCGTGCCCTGACATGCGGGTCGGCAAAGACTTCGGCAATATCATTAATCGGGCCACAAGACACACCAGCTGTTTCCAGCTTGTCGATCACCTGAACACGATCCAGCTTGGCAATGATATCGCCAAGCATCGTATCAAGCCGGTTACGGTTTTTGATGCGGGCTTCATTGCTGGCAAAATCATCATCATCCGCCAGCGCCGGAATCCCAAGCGCCGCTGTCAAACGGATGAATTGTTTGTCATTACCGCAGGCGATAATGACAAACCCGTCCTTGGCCTCATAAACAGTGTAGGGAACAACACTTGGATGGCTGTTGCCCATCCGATCAGGGCATATTTCGGCATTCAGCCAATTTGCCGATTGGTTTGCCAGCATCGAAATTTGGCTATCAAGAAGCGCGCAATCAATATGCTGGCCAATACCGGTACGGCTGCGATAGGCCAAGGCTGCAAGGGCTGCATTGGCGGCAAACATTCCGGTGAATAAATCACATACCGCAACCCCCACCTTCATCGGGCCGCCGCCCGGGCTGCCATCAGGCCGGCCAGTAATGCTCATCAACCCGCCCATGCCTTGGATCAAAAAATCATATCCTGATCGGTGCGAATAGGGGCCAGTCTGGCCAAATCCGGTGATCGAACAATAGATGATCCCCGGATTAAAGGCAGCAATTGAAGCATAATCAAGACCGTATTTTTGCAATCCGCCGGGTTTGAAATTCTCGATCAAAATATCGGCCTTGGCCGCCAATTGACGAACCAGATCGGCACCGTCTTTGGTTGAAAAATCAATCGTCACTGACCGTTTATTGCGGTTACATGCGCTAAAATAGGCAGCATCATCGCGGCTGCCATCGGCATTTTTGGTAAAAGGCGGCCCCCATTTGCGCGTGTCATCGCCGCCATCAGGGTTTTCAACTTTCACCACATCTGCGCCAAGATCGGCAAACATCTGGGCGGCATAGGGGCCAGCCAGAATTCGGCTAAGATCAAGCACTTTAATGCCAGCAAGCGCCATCGGCGTATCGCTATTCGTCATCATTCATCCTGTTGTGCTGGCCGGATTAAAGCGCATCTGCCGCGCTGCCGCTTTTAGGCGATGCGAACAAAGTATTTCAAACTGACCATGTTACGTAAACTTGCTGATTTTCAATTTACAGCCTATGGGAAAATTGGCAGTCTTACCATTAGCTAATTTACAAAATATGGTGGTGCTATCTGGCCTGCCATCATCTCAATTACATGGATATGTTATGGATTTTTCGCTTACCGCTGAACAGAAAATGCTTCAAGACACCGCACGCCGCTTTGCCGCGGAAGAATTGCCAGCCCATGCTAAAGCCATTGAGGAAAATAATACGCCGCCAAAGCTGGCGCTTCGCAAAAGGTTTGCCGAAATGGGCTTCATGGGAATTAATCTGCCAACCGAATATGGCGGCGCTGGCCTTGGGCATTTTGAGGCGGTGCTGATTCTCGAAGAATTGGCAAAAATTTCCGTTGCGGTGGCCTTTCCTGTATTTGAGGCCAGCTTTGGTCCAGCTCTGGCCATCGCGCATTTTGCACCAGAGGCGCTTCGCCAGCAGATCCTTCCCAAGGTCTGTTCAGGTGAAATGGTTGTTGCCGTGTCAATGTCGGAACCACAGGCTGGCACCGCGCTCACCGATTTGAAAACAATCGGCAAACGCGATGGTGACAAGATCATTTTGAACGGCAATAAACGTTGGTGTTCAGGCGGCGGGCATGCTGATGCCTATGTTGTCTATTGCCGCCTTTCCGATGCGCCCGGCGCCAAAGGCATTGGCGCGGTTCTGGTTGAAAAAGGCACTGATGGATTTAGCTTTGGTGCGCCAGAGTCACATATGGGTTGGCGCGGCATTTCAAGCGCCGATATGTATTTCGACAATGTCGAAGTGCCTGCCGATAATATCGTTGTTCCGGCGGGTGGCTTTAAACAATTGATGGAGGCTTTTGATCTTGAGCGTTGCGGCAATACAACAATGAGCCTTGCTTGCGGTCAATCAGCCTTTGATTATGTGCTTGCCTATGTTCAAGAACGCGAACAATTTGGCAAGCCAATCATTGATTTTCAAGCTGTCCAATTGCAAATTGCACAGATGAAGATGAAGCTTGATGCGGCGCGATTGCTGCTTTACCGCGCGGTCAATAATGCCGAACAGGAACTACCTTCAATTGCCGATAGTTCAATTGCGAAATGCTATGCCAATGAAATTGCCCGCGAGGTTTCCAGTGCCGCCGTACAGCTTATGGGTGGCTATGGCTATTCAAAATCATATCCGATGGAACAGAAAATGCGTGACGCATGGGGATGGGGCATTGCTGGTGGATCAATTGATATTCAGAAAATAAATATCGCCGCCGCGCTTGTTGGAAGACGGTTTAATCAACGTGCCTAGCCGCTAGTCGTGCCAAATTCTGCCAAACGCACTGACCCAATTTGCATGGCATAATTTGGTCATTAAATCGGCATTATATCCATGCGCTGTCATCGCGCTTCGCAGCGCTGGCAGACCCGCAGCATTACCAATCGCCTGCGGCACCGTCGTCCCGTCAAAATCTGATCCAAGCCCGACGCGGTCTTCGCCGAGATGTTCGATCAAGTGATCAAGATGGCGAAGCATGATATCAAAACCCGTATCAGCTTCCATTCGGCCGTCGGGGCGCAAAAAGGCTACGGCGAAATTCAACCCAACCATGCCATCACTCTCGGAAATCGCAGCAAGTTGGCGATTGGTGAGGTTGCGCGAATGCGGGCTGATTTCATAAGCATTGGAATGCGTTGCCACCAATGGCTTTTGCGAAATTTTAGCAACATCCCAAAACCCCGCCTCATTTAAATGCGACAGGTCAATCAAGATGCCATTCGCATCACAATAGGTAACAAGCCGTTTGCCATCATCGGTTAGGCCAGGGCCAATATCGCCACTGCTTGGATAGCGAAATGGTACACCATGACCAAATCGGTTTGGCCTGCTCCAGACCGGCCCGATTGATCGCAATCCGGCGCGACGAAACATATCGAGATGATAAAAATCCCGATCAATTGGTTCAGCGCCCTCAATATGCATGATGGCCGCAATCTTACCATTATCCAGACAGGATTGAAGCATGGCCGTACTGGTGCAGATTTTTAGGTATCCTGCCGCTTCCATGCGATGCAGAATGGCCGCCTGCGCCAAGGCCACTGGCACCGCTTGATCAAGGGCAATTTCTGGCGGCAATGGCAAATCATAAACCGGCAAATTCATCTGCGTGGTTTTAACATCCAT
>ERZ767114.491-NODE-491-length-21381-cov-3.646639_pt1 | contig 21381 bp, 17 predicted proteins | sample MGYA00374952_ERZ767114 | MGnify/ENA primary metagenome ERZ767114 (study PRJEB28939, sample SAMN06267156) | marine metagenome | isolation source: Columbia River Estuary | place: USA:Columbia River Estuary, USA | collected 2012-05-05 ...
GAGCCGTTAGCCGAGAGGGTGATAGCGCAAAATATTCCGGTACTGTCGGATGTGGACGATGATGTTTCTCGCAAGGTCAGAGAGCAGTACGAGGAAAGCCCGTATCCACGATGGGTGAAACTGGCAATTGCCCCAGAAGTAAAATCAATTGGCCAGGTTTGCAATGAAGTCAAACTGCAGTTGCACTCTGAAAACATCAAAAGTGTCTTTTCCCCATCCATACTCATCGCAGGATGCGGCACTGGTCAGCACTCAATAGAAACAGCCTCTCGTTTTGCTAACTGCAAAGTCACGGCGGTAGATCTCAGTCGCGCGAGTCTGGCGTATGCCCAGAGGAAAACGAGTGAGCTTGGCATCACCAACGTAGAATATTTACAGGCAGACATCCTAGATTTAGGTGAGCTTGGACAGGAGTTTGACATTATCGAAAGCGCAGGTGTTCTCCATCATATGGACGATCCCATGGCGGGATGGCGGGTTCTGGTAGACCTACTGAAGACCGGGGGTCTGATGAACATAGGTTTGTACAGTGAGTTGGCAAGACGCCATATCGTGAAGGCTCGGGAAGATATCGTTTTAAGGGGAATAGGAACATCAGAAGACGACATCAGACAATTCAGGCAGTCTTTAGTCGAGTCTCATGATGAGCATAACCAGTTGCTCAGAGGTTCCCCTGACTTTTTTAGTCTCAGTACACTTAGAGACTTGATATTTCATGTGCAGGAGCATCGCTTTACGCTCCCGCAAATTCACAAGTGTTTGGATGAGCTGGGTCTGAAGTTTTGCGGCTTTGAAGATACAAATATCATGAGCCGATTCAAGAATTTTTTTGGGGAAGATGAGGATGGTTGTGACTTGTCACTGTGGCATCAGTTTGAAGAGGGGAATCCCCGTACCTTTGCTGGTATGTATCAATTCTGGTGCCAGAAGATATAGGTACTGCTCCCCATCAGCTTGCCCTTCGATGAGAAAACGGATGCTCTTGAGACAAAACCTAATTAACTGACTGTTTTTATTGTAATTAGAGTGGTGCCCGGAGCCGGACTTGAACCGGCACGATCGCAATGATCGGGGGATTTTAAGTCCCCTGTGTCTACCAATTTCACCACCCGGGCAAGGGGACGAGATCGAAGGCGGCGAAGCATACCATGCTAAGGCTCAATCCCAAGCCCCTCAAGGGCATTCTCCAGGGATGAAAAGTCACACGTTGGCAGCTGAATTCTGTACCATCGCGAGCATCGCAGATCATTTTTTAAGGACACGCCCTTGGCGGCACAACGCGGTGAATTTAGATCACGGTTAGGCTTTATTTTGGCAGCCGCCGGATCCGCAGTCGGGCTCGGCAACATCTGGGGCTTTCCGACTCAGGCAGCCAGTAATGGCGGCGGCGCCTTCTTATTCACCTACCTGGTGTTGGCTTTTGCACTGGCTTATCCAGCGCTCATGGCAGAGTTACTGATAGGCCGACACACTCATCGCAATATGTCACAAGCGTTGGGCGCCCTGCCCCAGCATGCCGGGCTAAAACGTATCGGCATGCTCACGGGCATTGGCGGCCTCGTCACAGCCAGTCTGATCCTGAGTTTTTATGGCATTGTTGCGGGCTGGATGTTGGGTTTCGCGTCGTCGTACCCCTTAGAAGCCATCGGCTTTACCCAGTCTGCCGACTGGCTCATCACATTCAGCACGCCTCGCAACCTCACGCTGACCGGTATTTTTATGGCGCTGACCATGTCAGTGGTAGTGGGCGGCGTAGAGGACGGCATCGAGCGTTGGTCTCGGAGACTAATGCCAATACTCATTGCAACACTGGTCGTGCTGTCGCTGTATGTCTTAACACTTGATGGCGCAATGACCGGGCTGTCGATCTATCTACGTCCCGATTTCAGCAAGATACTCTCAGGGGATCTGCTGATCGATGCGCTCGGTAGCGCCTTCTTTTCGCTCTCGCTCGGCGTAGGAACCATGCTGATCTATGGCTCTTACCTTAGCGACAATGAGCATGTTCCCTCCGTAGGCGCTCAAGTTGCCCTCCTTGATGTGGGCATTGCAGTGCTGGCCGGGTTTTTGATCTTGCCGGCCATGTACGTCGCCGATGCGCGCGGCGTTGCCATTTTCAACGCCGCAGGTGGATTGCTGTCTGAAGACACACTGATTTTCAGCGTGCTGCCCGCGCTATTTAGCACCATGGACACCATCGGGTTGTGGCTTGCCACCGCTTTCTTTATTTTAATGAGCATCGCCGCACTCACTTCCTCGATATCAATGCTCGAAGTGCCGGTGGCCTATTTGATCGAACGGCACGGCTTAAGCCGTCACCGCGCCACTTTAATAGCGGGCTGTAGCATTGCGGCCTTCAGCGGCCTGATCGCACTAAACTTTGAGCGTCTTTTTGGGTTGGTCATCACTATTTCAACCCGTTATGGGCAACCGCTATTAGGCATTGTTGTGTGCCTCTTTGCCGGCTGGCTATGGCATCGAGATGCGTTATTGGCAGAACTTAAAAAGAACGACACCGCTGCAGATCAGCGCTGGTTCTGGAAAATATGGCCGCTCTATGTCAAATGGATCTGCCCCATTATCATAGGCGTGATACTCGTCCGCTCTATACTGTAGGCACTGATGACTCGATTTCTCTTCATATTTTGTACCGTGCTGGGCTCGCTATTCGCGATCGAAATGCTCAAACCCGTTCAGGAGGCCGTCATACAACCCTTTACTGGCTTCCTAGCCGCACTGAGTACGGCATTGATATTGCCATTCGACGATACTGTCATTGCACAGGGACGCATATTGCGTGACGCCGCCACTGGATTCGCGGTGTCGATTGAGGCGGGTTGCAATGGTGTCGAAGCGGCCATCGTATTGATCGCGGGTATCTTGGCCTTTCCGGCATCACTTCGACACAAGCTGGTCGCGATCCTGGCGGGCTTTTTCTTCGTTCAAGCACTCAATGTCGTCAGGATCATTTCGCTTTTTTACCTAGGTCAGTGGAACTACACCGTGTTTGAGTGGTTCCACCTTTACCTGTGGCCTGTGCTGATTATGTTGGACGTGCTGATCGTCTTCGCCATTTATTTACAGTGGCTGGGAAAACACCACACACAACCAGAACCCGACTCATGCTGATCCGCCGCCAGTTTGTGCTAACCCTTGCGTTGATGCCTATTACCTTTGGCATCTGGTACGCCGCAGACGCGCTCTTCGCCGGTCCAGCCGTATGGCTATGTGATCTATTGTTGTCCTCTCTCTACCCAGACATCGTGCAGGGAGCCGGACTCCAAGGCGCCAACATGCTGCTGACAACCCAGTTCGGCGAAACAAACGGCCAAATACTCCCCGCGCGGGAAGCCGGCAATCAGATCGCGCTGGAGATCAATACTCGGCTAGTGTCCTACTCGGTTGCATTTTATGCCGCACTCCTCACCGCCTCTAACCTACAAGAGAGCATCACTAAGTTTTGCATCGGTCTATTTTGGCTAACGGGCATCATGGCATTTGGGCTCGCCTCTATTGCAGGCAAAGATCTACTGCTTATGGTGGGAACGCCCTTTCTTTCAGCACCGGGCGTGCCGCCGGCAGACCTACTCGCGGTGACCTACCAATTCAATGTGCTGCTCATGCCAACCCTCGCTCCGATCTGCATATGGTTATGGCAGCTCCGGGGATCCCCCCTTTGGCAGACGCTGGAGGCTGATATTAAGCGGGCGTCTGCTCAGCGATAGCCTCAAGATCCAAGCTTCGTCCCTCTAAGGCAGACTGCAGTGCCTTTTCCATCAGATGCCGCGCATGACAGGTATAGGCATAGATCCCGGTATGAATCGCGGCGTCCTTCCAGTTGTCGACCGAGCAAGCGCTCGAATAATGCTCAAACTCGTTCAGCGCTCGAATCAGCTCTGACAAATGTCGCGGGCATTCACAGTCAATGACTATTTTTTCTTCCGCAGCGGCGAGCAACTCTTCATCATTAAAGAGCCTAGGTCTGGCCGGCATCAGCTCCGAGAGGTTTGCGATGCCCTCCGTCGTCTCTTTTTCCAACTGCGTACGCCCTATTTCAAATGCCAATCGAGAGGGCTCAATGGGGTACTCCAACGCCAGGCATCCCAACCGCTCTGCCTCCGAAAGCCACTGCTCATTCGCAAACTGATACAACACCAATGTCCTGCGGACGTTTAACCTCGTCGCTAATGTTTCGACCCCCCTGATCTGCTGCAGAGTCAAAGACGGACAATGCACCACCAGCAGGTCCGCAGCGTCATCTGAGGTCAGCTGCTCAACCGCTTGATCAATCGACATGCGGGCGAGTAAAGCGGACACCGCCGATATGCACCCCTGATGTTCATCAAGCCAGCGGCAGAGTTCTGCCCCGATAAATAGGACTTTAGATTTGGCAGGGGGCACCTCTTTCCGTGACCCTCCGTTTTGCGATTGACGCTCGAGCAAAACCTGAAGCGTCTTGCCATCCGAGGCCGCAATCTCACCAATCCGAACCCCTTGACTGACCAATGCCGCCACCAGCTGCAGGTGATCTAGGTCTGACTGAGTGTATTGTCTGCGCCCAGTGGCAGATTTGTGACTTGCTCCCAACCCGTAGCGTCTTTCCCAAACACGTAAGGTATCTGCCTTGAGTCCGGTTAATCTGGCCACGGTACCAATACCGTACAAGGGTCTGGGCTCTAACGCGGTTGTGTTGCGAATCGGTGCGTTCATGCTCGGTTCCTGTTTATCCTTTGTCCAGATTTACGCGCTAGAAAAGGCTTTAGATCGCCGTAATCGCCACTTTGTCTAGGTATTGTCCATAAGATACCTAGACAAAGTGCGTCAAAGGGAGAACCTCAGGGCCCTTTACCCCCGTATACACACCGTAAGCAACTGGGGGAACAGCATGCAAACTTTAGACAGTAGTGAAGACACTGACCTCGAACTGATGTTCGCGGAAATCAGACGTTATCCGTTATTGACCGCCGACGAAGAAAAGGACATCGACAGTAAAAAGTGGGATGCGGTGTTTGAATTGAGTAGCGTCATAGCCGAGGTCGACGATTTACGTCGCACGTTGGCAGATTTGCTACACAACGCCGCAAAGTGCCCCCCTGAGGTGAAGCGCTTCCCGAGTCGGGAGCAACACTTCACCCTGCGGCGCGAGCTGGCGCCCTACCTTGCCGATGGTGACCTAGCAGAGGTGGCCGCATCCGTCACCCAAACGCTGACCAAACGGTCCAGCAAAAAACGCTACGCTGATGCAGTGCAGTCGCTGGAGATTCCTGCCAGTCTGTCTGTTGGTATCGCGGTTTACATGCTCCGCCGTGCGGGGGGGCAGTTTCCTGATGCGGTTGCAGACGCCATTGGCCACTGGTCGCGGCATTGGCAGTCGCCACCTACGCCGCTTGCGCTTGAACCCGCCGTTTTGAAGCGTATTCGTAAAGCCCTCAGACACTACACAGAAGCGAGGGATGCATTGGTCATGCACAACCTTCGACTCGTGCACTCTATTGCCGGACGGTACCGGGGAAGAGGCGTTGGGTATCTGGATTTGGTTCAGGAAGGGACGCTGGGGCTCATCAGAGCCGCTGAGAAGTTCGAATTCTCAAAAGGATTCCGCTTCAGCACCTACTGCTTTAACTGGATTACGCAAGCGGTGCGGCGTTACGTTGGCGATACCGGCAACCTCATTCGACTTCCGACACACGTACAGGATCAGGTGAATAAGGTCTACCGGGAGCGCGCCATTGAACAAGCAAAGACGGGAATGGAACCCGATGCCGAGCAGCTCGCTCTAAAGCTGGGCATGGACAAGCAGAAGACCAAAGAGATTCTAGAAGTGCGGAACTTAGCCGTCTCCTTAGACGCCCCGAGATACGACGACGATGAGGGATCCATGGTAGACACACTGACCAGTGAGCAGTTCGGGCATACCACGACGATTGCAGAACTCGATTCTTTGCACCGCTTTTTGGGCGACGCGGTGGATCAGTTGGAAAAAAATGAGCAAGCGGTGGTCGTGGCACGCTGGGGCCTTCATGACGGTCCCCCGCTATCTCGCACCGAGATTGCCGATCGGTTGGGCGTGAGTCGCGAGTGGGTGCGTCAGTTAGAACGCTCCGCCTTGCGCAAACTCAAGAGCCAAGATGGTATTCAAGAGGCGTACAGCGATTACCAGCAGGTGGGGTCAATGGCATAAACCATTGCTCAGCGGCGAGCCAGGTCCTTCAGCGCCTCGGTCACCGTGGGAAAGTGGAAATCAAAGCCTTCATCCTCAAGCTGTCGAGGCAATACACACTGCCCGGTCAGCAAGAGCTCTTCTGCCATCTGCCCTGCGAGCAACTTCGCGGCGGCAGCGGGCACACCCAGTCTCAACCAGACCCTATGAAAACGCCCTACTGCTTCAGCCAAATCTCGGTGGCGGAGCGCCTGCGGCGCCACCACGTTATAGATCGGCGAGGGACTGGCGGCGGTCAGGGCGTGGTTTATGGCTCGAACGACGTCATCTAGATGAACCCAACTCAGCCACTGCGTCCCCGAACCCAGCCACGACTCGACACCGAATCGAAACGATTGCGTCATTTTTTCCAATGCACCACCAGAGCGTGCAAAGACAACACCCAAGCGCAATATGGTGACTGGGATACCCAGCGCGGCCGCCTCCTTTGCCGCGGTCTCCCAGTCCTGACACAGCTTCGCAGAGAAGCCTTCTCCACCAGGAGAAGATTCAGTGAACTGCACCGATTCACTCGCTCCGTAAAAACCGATCGCACTGGCAGAGATCAGTCTCGCCGGAGGAGCCTCCAGTGTGCCCATCCATTCAACCAGCCGCTGAGTCAACTGAACGCGGCTATTGGTGATCTCGCGCTTGTAGCGCCTGGACCAGCGTCGGTCGGCAAGCCCCGCCCCGGCCAAGTTAATCACCGCATCAACGCGTTGTTCACAGTCAGACAGCCTTTTGATATAGACGAGCTGCGGCTTGTTCTGGCGCGGACGGCGGGTCAATACCGTCACGCGATGACCTTGCTCCCGCAGCAGTACACCGGTCGCTGTACCGATCAAACCTGTACCACCCGTTATCAACACATGCATCGCCAACCCCTTTCCTTCGTCAGCCGGACCGCCTCAGCAGATCCGGAAAAGCACTATGACGTATACGTTGTATGAGCGAATCGGTTGACTCTTTAAGCGTATTACTTGAACAGCACGCCCCTTGGGTGGGCTTGACTGGCGCCGGCATCAGTAGCGCATCAGGAATACCAACCTATCGCGACCATCACGGCCGCTGGCTGGGCAGCCAACCGATCCAGCATCAGGAGTTTGTGGAACAGTCAGCCAAAAGGCAGCGCTATTGGGCCCGTTCTATTTTGGGTTGGCCACGCGTTCACGTTGCGCTTCCCAATCAAACACATCATGACTTAGTGGCACTGGAAAGCGCCGGCATCATCACCGGGCTGATCACCCAAAACGTCGACCGTCTTCACCAGCGGGCTGGTGCGCAAAATGTCATTGATTTGCATGGCCGATTAGATCAAGTCCGCTGCCTGAGCTGTGGTCATACCGAATCACGGAGCCACATTCAAAACTGGCTAGAGCAACACAACACCTTGCCCTCGCTCACCTCAGTGACGCTGCGCCCAGACGGCGACGCAGATCTTCCTGCTGCATTGATTGACGATTTTCAAACGCCACATTGCGAGACCTGCGGCGGGGTGCTGATGCCTGATGTCGTATTCTTTGGCGGCACCGTTCCCGCAGAGCGGGTGCAAACCTGCTACCGAATGATCGATGAAGCAGAAGGCTTGGTAGTCATAGGCAGCTCGCTCTCGGTCTATTCAGGTTTTCGGTTCTGCCGGTATGCCATCCAGCAGGACAAACCGCTGATCATTTTGAACGTCGGCCAAACTCGAGCAGATGAGCTGTGCCTGCACAAATTCGATGACGACCCTTTCTCCACCCTGAGCCAATATGTGGCGCAGCTCGACTCACAAACCCCGGAGCGCCAACATGTCTGACATTGCAATTTACTGGTTTCGAGATGATTTGCGTCTCCATGATCTTGCCGGATTGGCCGCGGCTGCAGAGCGTGGACCGGTTGTCCCCCTTTATATCTGGGATGAAAAGGTCAGTGAAGAGTGGCCTATTGGCGGTGCCAGTCGATGGTGGCTCCACAAGAGCCTCGCTGCGCTCGAGGCAGCACTGACTGAGCAAGGCATCCCATTGACGTTGCGATCAGGCAACACGGCCACCGTGCTAGAAGAGGTCTGTCGCTCAGTGAACGCCACAGCGGTCTACTGTAGCCGCCAGTATCAGCCATGGGCGGGGCAATTAGAGCAATCCCTGCGGGACAGCCTGAATCAACACGATGTTGAGTTAAAGCGGTATCCCGGGACACTCCTCCACGAGCCAGAAGCGGTCGCCACGGGCGCTGGCACACCGTTTAAAGTCTTTACCCCTTTTTGGCGGGCGTGTTTACGGCGTCCAGACCCACAGATGCCATTGGCCACACCCACACTCTCCCCCTGCCCGACACCCGTGCAGTCTGAGACGCTCAACTCGTGGAATCTGCTCCCCACACAGCCAAACTGGGCGCAGGGTTGGGAGGATCTGTGGTGTCCCGGTGAGGACGGTGCGCACGCCGCATTGGAACAATTTTTGGCCCATCATGTGATCGACTACGGTGATGGCCGAGACATTCCTTCCGCGCGCAGCACATCTCGATTATCGCCTTACCTTCGCTTCGGCAACATCTCTCCGCGACAAGTCTGGCACGCAGCGCAAGCGAGTAAGGTCTTTGAGCCCGAAGCAAGTAGCGCAACCGATAAGTTTCTCAGCGAAGTCGGATGGCGTGAATTCTGCTACCACCTGCTCTTTCACTTTCCTACCATGCCAGATGAGGCGTTTAATCCGAAATTCTCCTACTTCCCTTGGGGCACTGATCAGCAACGCCTCACAGCGTGGCAGCGCGGACAAACGGGCTATCCTATTGTCGATGCGGGCATGAGAGAGCTCTGGGCCACGGGCTTTATGCATAACCGCGTGCGCATGGTAGTAGCATCGTTTCTGACGAAGCACTTGCTACTCCACTGGCGCGAGGGTGAGTCGTGGTTCTGGGATTGCCTCCTCGATGCCGATCTTGCCTCGAATGCGTGCGGCTGGCAGTGGGTAGGCGGGTCAGGCGCCGATGCCTCGCCCTATTTTCGGATCTTCAACCCGATCGCACAGGGTGAGAAGTTCGATAAGGCCGGCGCCTACACGCGCCAATGGGTGCCTGAATTACAGTCACTCCCCGATAAGTTTTTACACAAACCCTGGGAGGCACCCGCTGAGATACTTGCCCAAGCAGGCGTGTCGCTAGGGGAAAACTATCCCTCACCCATCGTTGATCATAAAACCGCGAGGGAAGCCGCGTTGGGGGCGTACGCTACCCTGAAAACATTATCCGTCTGATGTATCGTCGATAATCGCCACGGCTCGCGTCCAGCCAGCCGATCCGCCGCGAATTTTATGCGGGAAGCAGCTGATGGTGAAGCCAGTGCTAGGCAGCGACTCCAAATTATGTAACTTTTCCAAGTGACAGTAGCCGATGTGACGGCCCGCCTTATGGCCTTCCCAGATCAGGCTGGCATCACCCGTCTCGGCGAACCGAGCCGCTGTTTGATCAAAGGGGGCATCCCAACTCCAGGCGTCGGTGCCGGTCACGCGGACGCCCTGTTCGAGAAGGTACATAGTCCCCTCGTAACCCACGCCACACCCCCGACTCACAAAGTCACTATCGCCATAGGCACCGCCCGCTGCGGTATTGACCAACACAATCTCCAGTGGCGACAGCGTATGGCCAATCCGTGCAAGCTCTAACTCAATGTCCCCCGCCGTCACCACGTAACCGTCTGGGAAATGACGAAAATCCAGCTTCACACCCGACTGAAAACACCACTCCAGGGGCACCTCATCAATGGTAATAGCGCGCTCTTTACCCCCAGTGTGCTCGTTCATGGTGGGATGAAAATGGTACGGCGCATCGAGGTGCGTACCATTGTGCGTGCACAATTGAACAAATTCGATGGCCCAGCCCTCACCGTCTGGTAACGCCGCACTATCTAACCCTGGAAAAAAAGAAGCCATTTGTTCCGCACCCACATCGTGACGGATATAGTCGATATTTGGCTTCATTGCTGGCGGATCGCTCAGCACGTCGTTTTCCAAATAAATCGACAAATCAATGAATTGGCGCATAACGGATCCACTCTCCATTTAATGTCTGCGACGAGCATAACAAGTGCCGCACACCCATTGGCAACACACTTGATGCTCGCCCTATCACATGCCGACTTCACTCGCCCCGTCAATGCGATGTGATGCACGATACTCGTTGTCGTCGCGGACGATTTATCAGGACAGCATCCGCTCATTAAGGGGGTCGTAAAACGGCTGTACACTCACTTCGGCCGCTATCGGTTCGCCCTCGATCATGACCGCATACTCCCCCGACGCGATCGCCGCTTTGTCTTGTGCACCGGTAGGCAAATCGATAAAACACAAGCCCACCGCACAATGAAAGTGCGCAGAAAAAGCTCCTGAAGTGACATAACCCACTACCTTCCCATCCCGAAGCACCGGCTCATTATGGTGCATCAAAGGCGCCGAGTCCTTCAATCTCACCGCACACAGATACGGACCCGTTGCTTCTGCTTTACGCCGCAAATAGGCCTCTCGGCCAATGAACGCAGGGGACTTGTCGGTCTTACAGGTAAAGTCCAAACCGACCTGATGGGGCGATTCCGTATAGGCCATATCATGCCCCCAGTGCAGAAAGCCTTTTTCTATTCGCAGGGCATTGAGCGCCTCTGAACCCAGCAGTTTGACGCCCAAAGGCGCTCCCGCCGACAACAAGCTATCCAAAACGTGTTCCGCAAAGTCTGGGGTCACCAGCACTTCCCAACCCAACTCACCCGAGTACGACAAACGCTGCGCCGTGACCTTCGCGTGACCAATATGGCACTCATAAAAACGATTGAAGGGAAATGCCTCATTCGTGACATCCAGATCCGTCACCGCTGTCATGAGCGCTCGACTTTGCGGACCCATCACACCGAGCACACCCAACGATGCGGTCTCATCCCGGAGTTTGACCTGCTCTTCAGGCTCAATGAGAGCTGCCAACCATAAATAGTCTCGCCGGGTGCGCGCGATCGAGCTCATCACCATGAAATGGTCATCCGCATAACGCGCCACCGTCACATCACTCTCAATACCGCCTCGCTCATTGAGTAACAGCGTATAGGCAATGCGGCCACACGCCATCGCCATATTATTCGTGCACACCCGCTGCAGAAAAGCCTCGGCGCCCACCCCCTCCACGCTAATTTTGCCCAACATCGAGTAGTCGACAATGGCCACACGTTCGCGCGCCGCACGCTGCTCATCGAGGGCATACTCAAACCAGTTCTGGCGGCCAAAGCTATAGTCATATTGCGGCGTTATGCCTTCTGGCGCGTACCAGCCCGGACGCTCCCAGCCCTGCGTCTCGGTAAAGCAGGCACCCTGCTCTCGCAACCGATGGTAAAAGGGTGTGCGCCGAATGCTTCTTGCTGTTTCCCGCTGATAATTCGGCCAATGCATCGCGTACGTTCGCACCAATGTCTCGGGACATCGGGCTTGCAAGTAACGATCTCGCGCCTGAAATGGCTCGCACCGAGCCGGATCCATCCCACTGAGATCGAGGGTTGGATAGCCATTAACAATCCATTCTGCCAACGCCCTACCTGCACCGGGACCGGTTTGTATTCCCGTCGAGTTCAGCCCCGCTAACATAAAGTAATTGCTCAGATCGGGAGCTGTGCCGAGCGTGAATTGGCCATCGTAAGAATAACTTTCAGGCCCATTAAAAAAGGTGCGAATACCGACCTTTTCAAGCAATGGCACTCGCTTCATCGCCATCTCGATCACGTCCATGACATCGTCTTCAATAAAGGGCAACGATTCGAACGAAAACGGCTCAGGTATGCCGGCAGTAGCCCACGGCTTGGCGTGATGATGGGCAAATCCAAACAACAGTTTGCCCGCATCCTCCTTAAAATACGTGCCGTCACAATAAGACCGCAGCACTGGCAAATCGCGCGATAGTGTATCGATGGGCTCTGTCACCAAGTAATAGTGCTCGCAGGCGTGCAGTGGAACCCCCACATTATGCTGCTGCCCCAATGCGCGCGCCCACATGCCGCCGCAATTTACGACCACTTCTGCCGTAATGGTGCCCTGATCAGTGGCAACCCCGATTGCTCTCGCACCCTCAACCAGTACTTGCTGAACCTGAACCCCTTCTAGTATCTCCACCTGATGCTGACGCGCCCCTTTGGCCAGCGCCATGGTGAGGTCGATCGGGTTAGCGGATCCATCCCTGGGCATCAATATGCCACCCAACACCCCCTCTGGATTCATTAACGGCCAGTAGCGCTCTATGTCCTGAGACGATAAATAATGTGCCTCGATACCAAAGAGCGAGGCAAAGTCTGCTTTTCGTTTTAGCTCAGCCAAACGCTCCGGATTGGTAGCAATAGAAATAGAGCCTGATTCACGGTAACCCGGATCCTGGCCTGTCTCAGCCTCAATGGTATTAAGTAACTCGACGGTGTACTTCGCAAATTCAGTGCTAGCGTGACTGCCGTGCAGCTGCCCCACCAGCCCAGCAGCGTGCCAGGTGGTGCCACAGGTCAACTGCCCCTGCTCCAGCAAAACAATATCGCGCCAACCCAACTTGCCGAGGTGATAAGCAACAGAACAACCCAAGATGCCGCCACCGATGATCACGACCCGCGCATGCTTGGGCAGTACTTTTCTCGTCGCAGTGCTCGCTGGCGTTTGCGTCATCACACCTTGACCGGCAATTCAGGTGGCGCTCGGCGCGATAACAGCTCGGGGCCGTCGTGACGAATCACAATATTTTCCTCGTGCACCGTCATTTTGCCTGGGGCATAAACCATACCTGGCTCCAGCGTCATCACCATGCCTTCGCGCAAAATCGTGTCCTCCCAGGGTGTGAACGAGGGCGGCTCGGTCAATTGAATCCCTAATCCATGCCCGTAACGCCCCACCGTTTCGCCCATCGCACCCGCATTTATGAGGACTTCATGCATGGCGCCGAATACTTGCGCGCAAGTATTACCCGGCACTGCCGCCTTGAGCCCAGCTTCAGTGGCCTGCCAAACGGAGTGATGCGCCTTCTTGGCCAGATCATTTACCTCGCCAAAACCATAATTGCGATCAAAATCGCAAAAATAACCGTCGAAAGTGCAACCCGTATCAAAGATCAACACATCCTCAGTGCTCAGCCGGCGCCCTGCAGGAGGCGAAATAATATCGTCGTAGCCATGTTGCCCGGCGCCGCCCACTAGGTAAGACACCGTATCGACACCGGCGTGTAGGCACTCGATCGTAAAACGCCTAAACAGGTCAGCGTCACTCATACCGACCTCCGCAAAAGTGAATAAACGGTCGAAGACGTCTGATACGCACTCGGCGACATATCGAATCTTGTCGATCTCTGCCTCGGACTTCAGCATTCGCACAGCCTGAACCGCAGGTGTCGCATCTAGCACGCACAAGTCAGCCACACTCCCCCTGAGTCGATCCATGAGGGACTCAAAGTCATTCATGGGCATCCGGATCTGTGTCTCGCGGCCTTTGTTCAGCCCCAACGTGCACGACTGAGATTGAGCCAACACCTCCAGCACGGTTTCCGCCAATAAAGAGACTCCATCATCGGTGGCATGGGGAGACGCCCAGCTCCGTATATCGGTCATGAACTCGCTCTTCATCGCATTCACCCCGATTTCGGGAATGACCGCAATGGGCGAGCCAGCGACGGGAATGACGACGAACCACGGGCGCGTAGGGCTTTGCCAGAATTGGCTCAAAAAGCCCGTAAAATAAAAAATATCGCTCTCGGTGGTGAGCAGCAATGCACCCATGCGCTGCGACGCCATCTGAGACTGAACCGCTGCGAGTCGCGCCGCAAATTCATCACGACTAAAACCCCTTGAAGGCACCTTCGACATACCGGCTCCTGCCAACCACTACAAAGAGAAAGGAATTCCCGACGATCGCGCTAAATCCCACGCGAGCACTTTGTTACTCGACAGCGCCGGGACCCCACTCTCGGCAGTGATTTTATCTAAGACGCTAGCGCACTTCATGTTAGTACAGGCGATAAAAATTGCATCAATGGATTGTCCCGCCTCTGCAGCGAGCGCCATTGCCGCGTCATAAATCGACTCCGGCGCAATGCGGCCCACGTACTGATCATGCTCCTCATCAAAACTCACCGCATGCGATACGGTAAATCCACCTGCTTCAATATGGTCGATCATGGTCCGACAGACTTGCTTAGAGTAAGGGCCGATGTAACCAATCTTCTTTGCACCCAGCTGCTCAAACGCCAGCAGTGCCGCTTGCATCGGATTACTGACATAGTCACAGGGGCGCTCGCTGTTAATGAGCTCACTCACACGTGCCGAACCGATTTGCATCGCACCAGAAGTGCAGGCATATCCCATCGCGTCAAACGAGTGGGTCAATGGAAACAGCGCAGCAGCTTGCTTGAGGTGGTGCGCCATATCCGCGAGCGTTTCAGCGGTGACCTCGTTTTCGAAAGGGATACGATTCACCAGCAGGCTCACCCTCGCGTCGGCAAAGTAATACCGAAACTCATCCTCGATCGTCACATCAGATTGCAACACAATCATGCCCAATTGAATCAGATCACCCGCTGGAATTAACTCGTAGTCAGCTGTTTTCATAGCGCGCCTGCGATGATGTTGTCATACATCTCAGCGTCGGTATTGCCCTCTGTACCGATCACCAAAATCCGAGCGTCACGGTCGATGCCCATGTCATGTGCAAGCACTGGATCTTGTTGGATCGCAAACAACGCAATGAGACCAGACGCCGAGCACTCTCCCCCGATGACGCTCGGCCTCTCACCGTCACTGGGGTTGGCTAGCCAGCGCACCATCGGACCGACCCCTGCGTCAGGAATGGTGAGGGCATGTGAGGCCCCCTTTTGAATGAGCGGCCACGCAAGCAAAGAGACCTCGCCGCAAGAGAGCCCTGCCATAACCGTCTCTTCGACAATGTTGACCAAATGAATCTCGTCCCGATTCAGACTTTGATAGACGCAGTCTGATCGGTCGGACTCCACCATAATAATGGTGGGAAGCTGAGCACCCCAGTGATGCCACATTGACGCAATCAACGCGCCCGCCATCGCGCCGCAACCCGCCTGAAGAATGACATGGCTCGGTATCTCCCCATCGAGTTGATCCATCATCTCAAAGGTCATCACCGAGTAACCCGCCATGATCATCTTGGGGATATCGCGATACCCCTCCCAAGACGTATCGGACACAATCTGCCAGCCGTGTAACGCGGCCTGCTCGTTACAGGCTGCGATGGAATCATCATAATTGCCCTCGACACGGTGAATCACTGCCCCCAGCGAGGCGATCGCTTGGGCGCGCGCCTCACTGACATTCGCGTGAAGAAACACATGGCATTCGGCACCGCATAAGCCCGCCCCCCAGGCGACCGCGCGGCCATGATTACCATCGGTCGCAGTACAGACCACCAAATCACCACCGGATAAGTCTTGCGACAGGCACTCTATCGCGTAAGAGCCGCCCAGCGCCTTAAAAGACCCCAGACCGAAACGACTCGATTCGTCTTTGTAATAGACCTTTTTAACACCCGCCGCTGCCGCAATATCCGTCATACTGATCAGCGACGTCGCCTGATAGGCCGGCCACTGGCGAATCGTTGAATAGGCACTGGCGCAGTCGTCTACTGAGAACAGGGCGCCCACAATCGCGCCTAGCTCATTACTCTGCTCGGTGTTATGAAAATGATTGGTATAGAAATAGGGACCAGTCACGATCGCCAGCTCAGGAAGACAGCTGCTGCTGAACGAGATTAATCCAGAACCGCACGCCAGTAACTAATATCTCATCGTTAAAGTCGTAATGCGGATTGTGCAGCGCGCAACCTCCTACACTATCGGAGCCATTGCCGATGAAGACATAGGCCCCCTGCTTCTCAAGCAGCATGTGGGCGAAGTCATCAGAGGCCGTCATAGCATCACACGGATACTCAACAAGCTCTGCGGGATTCGTGGCCTGAGCCGCGGCGAGCGCATGCTCGGTTTCCGCCGGGTGATTGGTCGTCGCATGAAAAACACGTTGATAGGAGAAACGAAGCTCAGCGCCATGAGCCTGACAAATACCTTGCGCGAGCTCACCTAACCGGCGCTCGATCGTTTCACTCACGTCGCGTTTAAAGCTTCGACAATCCCCTTTTATCGTGACGATGCTGGGCACCACATTCACCGTGCCATCGGCTTCTATCTCCGTCACAGAAACAACGGCTTGCTCGGCTGGATCAATCGACCGCGCAACAATACTTTGCATCGCCAAAATGATCTCTGCACCAATGACAAGGGGATCGATATGCTGATGTGGCTGAGACGCGTGCCCACCCCTACCCACGATCGTCAGACTAAAATTGTCCTCACCCGCCATAATGGCGCCTGGTTTCATCGCCAGCTGCCCTGTCGGACGCCCCGGCATATTGTGCATGCCGTAAATAGCGTCCATGGGAAATCGATCGAACAAACCATCATCAATCATAGCCTGCGCGCCGAGCCCGTGCTCCTCGTTAGGCTGAAAGACAAAATAAACAGTGCCGTCGAAATCCAGTGAGCGCAACGCCTCTGCCGCGCCCAACAGCATGGCACTGTGCCCATCATGCCCGCAGGCATGCATATGACCTTCTGTTTTTGAGCGATATTCGAAAGTATTGAGCTCTTGTATCTTGAGCGCATCCATATCGGCACGAAGACCAATTGCCCGATTGCTATCCCCCTTACGTAAAACGCCAACGAGACCGACCTGCCCAATCTCGCTATGCGTTTCGATACCCAGCTCTCGCAATTGACGCTCTATGTAGCTTGCCGTTTCACTGAGCTGAAACCCCAGCTCAGGACAGCGATGCAATGCGTGGCGCCAAGCAACCAGCTTGGAAACATCAAGGACGGGGTGTAATGCGTTCGACACGGACTCAATAACCTCTTTTCTGCGCCGCTCCACGGTACAGGATGTCGTCTAAATTGGCATCTGCCAACTCGCGGTCGGCCGCCGCGATGGGATCGGCATCATACTGAGGTCGACGCAGCCGGCGGCTATTGTGACGGTCATTGACACCCCGAATATCCAGCCAGAGATTGCTACCCACAACCTGCTCGACCTGTGGCGGCATATACGACTGCATGGCAAACCCAACTCGCCTGTGCTTCGAGTTATTTGGCCTTGAGCCATGAACGACCTTGGCATGGTGCAACGACATTTGACCAGGCTTGAGCACCAGATCAATGGCGGTGGTCTCGTCAATCCCCTTAGCCACTTGACCACGCGTCAGTATATTGTCCTCGGCATACGTATCTTCATGCTCAAGGATTGCATGCCGATGTGACCCCGGAATCATTTGCATGCAGCCCGTCGTCAGCGTGCTGGGCGTCAGTGCCAACCAAGGCGTCACGAATTCAGTGTCACTCATTCCCATATAAGTCGCATCCTGATGCCAGCTCACATAATGCGGGCTTTGGGGTTCCTTGCAGAACAGAACCGTAGCCCACAGCGAGAAATGAGCACCGATAAGATCTTCAACAGCGTCCAAGATAATCCGGTGGTGTGCCAACTCGTCGAGACACTTAAAAGAAAGATGCACATTATTGCGCTTATGGGCGTGCGCGAGCGTCGGATAGCGCCGCTCAGCTTCCTCAAAACGCTGCAAATACTGACTGGCTTCCTGCTCACTCATCACGTCGACAGGCGAGACAAAACCCTCCTCTCGATAACGCCTGATCTGCGTATCCGACAGTACTTTACCCAACGCGCGAGCGCTCCTCTGACTCATTCTGTCGATTAATACGGCGTAAGAAAAGTGTGGCTAAGATGCCCACCAGAGACAGCCCAAGCATATACGCAAAGGTGATTTGGTAGCCGGGTAGCCCCGGGTAAGAATCTAACCAATAGCCAATCATGGGATACGTGAATCCCTCGGGTAAATAACCCACAAAACAAGCGACCCCCACGGCCGTCCCCATGGTGTGCATTGGGATTTTTGACTCAGCAAACGTCGCATAAAAATTACCACGAAGTGCAAACACACAGAGCGCCAGCACGATCATGACATTAGAGACGATCGCTAAGTTTTTTAACTCCGGGGGTACCATCAGTAGTATCGACATACAGAGCGCTGCGATGGCAAAGGCGAAGCCTATGACTATGCTTGGCCCACCGATCTTATCCGCCACGATACCGCTAACCGGCGCGCCAATGGCCTGAATACCATAGGTCCTCAAAATGCCCATCAGCACACCATAAGTCACTACCGCACCCATTACGCCAGTCATGTACGGCGTAATGTAACTCTGACTCGCGAAAAGGCCATAGCCACAAAAAATAATAAGGCCGATCACCCATACTTGCGGCGTTTTGAGGGCTCCGCTGAAGTTTTGGAACAACGACTCAGAAGCCGTTCCCTGAGGCGGGTCCTCGAAGATCAGCCAAACGGTCAGACCTGCTGCAATCGTCACGACGGCTGAAATATTGATCACCCACATCAAACCGGTAGGGCCCTCACCCATTTCTTTAAACACGAACAAGGTGAACATACCGATCAAAAAGCCAAACACCCCTCGGCCCCCCTCAAGAAATCCAAACAACCGACCTTGCTCGGCATCGGGACCTAAATTGCGCGTCGCTTTAATAAAAGGAGCCCAGAAAATAATCAGGGTACTCACCCCCCAAAAACCATACAGAAACAGCCCCCCTACATAAGACGGAAAGGTGGAGAAATAAAATCCACTCAGCCCGGTGACAATGAGGGACGTCGCCAGTAATTTTCTAGGGGAATACCGATCTGCAAGCCAGCCACCTGGGATGTAACCGAACGTCGCCGCAACCCCATTGACCGCCTGCATGAGTCCCATCTGGGTATGGGTGACGCCGAGCGCCTCTTTCATGGTGTCGTAGTAGGAGTAACGAAGAAACGGAAACGTATAGACCATGGCGCCGGCAAAGCACAGCAAGGTCAGTAACAACCACTTACCTTTTGGCGAATCAGACATGCGATATCGACCCCAATCGAATCAATTGATCAGCGGCAGAGGCAACTTCGCTCAGTCGTTGAGCCGCTCTATTAAGCTTGAGGTCGAGTGCCCCTCTAGAAAATCAAGCACCACCACCTCTCCGCCTCGCGCCATCACCGACTCATGGCCAGCGATTTCCTCGACAACGTAATCCCCGCCTTTGACCAGCACATCTGGCGCCAACGCCTCAATCAATTTTGCGGGCGTGTCCTCTGAAAAGGGCAATGCGTAATCCACCGAAGCGAGGCCCACGAGCACCGCCATCCGATCTGCGACGGCATTCACTGGCCGGGTATCGCCCTTCAACCGGCGCACTGAATCATCGTCGTTCACGGCAACCACCAACAGGTCACCCAGCGTTGCCGCTTGCTCTAGATAAGCAATATGACCAGGATGAAGCAAATCAAAACAACCGTTAGTCATCACGACGCGTTGACCCTTCCCACGCGCGTCTGCCACCACGTCCAGCATCTCAGACGCCGATACGACCCCTTGTCTCTCTCGAGCGCTAGGCAACGCGTCGGCGACCTCGGTTAATTCTTGGGGAGACACGCTGGCGGTTCCTAACTTAGCCACCACAACGCCTGCCGCGCGATTGGCGATCCGCGCGGACTCTGCCATCGGCAATCCCGCGCTGAGGCAACCCGCCAACGTTGCGATCACCGTATCGCCAGCACCCGTCACATCAAAAACCTCTTGTGCACTGGCGGCAAAGTGCTGCGGCGCCGCACCAGACTGAATTAATGTCATGCCGGCTTCGCTTCGTGTCACCAAGACCGCCTCTAACTCGAGAGTGCTTCTCAGGGCTTCTGCTTTTTCGACGAGTGTCGCCTCATCCTGACACGGTCCCACCACCGCTTCGAGCTCAGTGAGATTGGGCGTTAACACCGTCGCCCCTCGATAACGTTCGAATTCGTGACCTTTTGGATCGACCAAGGTCGTTTTACCTAAGGACCGACACCGCGCGATCAGGGACTCAATCAGCGCCAGCGATCCCTTGGCGTAGTCGCTGAACACAATCAAGTCTGCGTCGATAAGATGCTGCGCTGCAAAACCCACAAATAAGTCATTGGCGTGCGGGCTCAGTGACTCCTCAAAATCCATGCGCAACAGTTGCTGGTTGCGACTCAGGACTCGTAATTTGACGATAGTATCCGCAGCGCACGGCATGACGTTCCAGCGAACACCCGCCTCTTCGACACAGCTACGCAGTGCACGAGCGTGCTCATCATCCCCGCATAGGCCCACCAGCGAAACCGTCAACCCGAGCTGCGCCAAATTAACGGCGACGTTCCCTGCACCGCCAGCGCGGTCTTCCTGCGAAGACACATTGACTACCGGCACAGGCGCCTCTGGACTCATACGCCGAGTCGCACCTGTCCAAAATCGATCTAACATCACATCACCAATGACGGTGACGTTGCTAGCACTCATGTCTGGCAATGCAGACATTAGACTCTCCCTCTATCACAGCTCAAGATGCTACCACGGAGTTGGGCGCCAACTCGTCGCGCACCAAACCCGCCAAGGATTCAAGCACACTGTCGGGGTGCAGCTCAGCGAGGCAATCATAGGTTCCACCACACACGGGCTTTCGCCGACAGGGTGAGCACGGCATATTTTTATACAGCACTGCGCCACGTAATCCGCCAAGGTCTCTATACGGGCAAGTTGAACCAAACAAGGCGAGCGTAGGCACTTCAAATGCCCATCCCATATGGGTCAGTCCCGTATCCACACCGATGACCAGATCAGCACGACTGACCAACGCAGCACTTTCTAACAACGTCGCCTTGCCGACCATCGACTCGACGGGGATATCAACAAAGATTCGTTCGGCAGACTCGCTATCGGTAGGCCCACCCAACACCACTACACGCCAACCTCGCGCTACTAGGCTTTTCGCTAAAGCTTGCCAATGAACCTCAGGCCAGTGTTTTTGCGGCCGCGTGGTAAACGGACAAATGACGACATACGGCGTATCGCCGCGAAACGCCTCTGCCCACACCCTGACCGCTGGCGGCACACTGACTGCCATCGGAAATGGTTCGCTCTGGCAACCAAGATGCTTTGCCATTGCTCGATATTCAGAACTGATCGCGGGGCCAGCATCTTTTTCAATCTGCTCGGTCAGCAAGGCCCGGGTTGGTTCTTTCGAAACGAAACCCACCCGCCTACCTGCTCCGGTCATCCATGCC
>ERZ767114.492-NODE-492-length-21349-cov-3.435502_pt1 | contig 21349 bp, 25 predicted proteins | sample MGYA00374952_ERZ767114 | MGnify/ENA primary metagenome ERZ767114 (study PRJEB28939, sample SAMN06267156) | marine metagenome | isolation source: Columbia River Estuary | place: USA:Columbia River Estuary, USA | collected 2012-05-05 ...
GAAAAAACGCTCGTGGACGAGTGACGGGTCATAATGAGGAGACGGCTGGACACTTCGATAAAACCCCGCGCGAGGCGGGGTCAGGCCAAACGCGCAGTCAGTCAGCTGGCTTCATCCAGGTCTGCAACAATTGCATAAGGATGATCGATGCAAGAAAGGCGATTTGAATTGGGTTGACGCTAGGGAAGCCAGTGAACTCGTCGACGAAACGTTGAGCAGTGACGGAAAGCCCCCCCGACTCACCCGCGACCTGCAAGCCCGCCGCGATATCACCGAATAGTTGGTTAGTGTTCATAGTAAGCACTGTCATGAAAGAGATGACCGTTAAGCAGTACACGCTGACCAGAGCTTTACCCAGCAGCGGGACATTGCCGTTCATTTGGATGTTATTCGTCATTCTGAAGCCCAGCCAAATGGCGACGATGTACGCTAAAAACCAGACGGCGTTACCCGACATAAATGCTGCAAGCAAATTCCACATATCCATTTCAGACATTTTAAAACCTCGCTTTATTGGTTGTTATTGAGCACCGGGGTGCATGATGAGTATGCGTAGATGGAGCAGGAAGTCAAAGCGGTCTTTTTTATCGCGCTGTCATTTGATTTTGGTAGGGGTATACCGCTGTCTAAATACCAGTAAACTGTCGCCCGATCACGACAGCGTGCATCACTTAATCACATAACAGAGGAAAGCCAATGTTCAGTCACATCATGATCGGTGCTAACGATATAGAAGCGTCAAAGAAGTTCTACGATGCCGTGCTTGGCGCGCTGGGTTGTAAGGAAGGCGTTATAGACCCCAAGGGCCGTTGTTTTTACTTTCATCAAGGGTCTATTTTTGGATTGAGCGTGCCGATCGATGGCGACGCTGCAACACACGGTAATGGCAGTACGATTGGTTTTAACGTCGAGAGTCCTGAACAAGGCGACGCGTGGCACACCGCAGGACTGGCCAATGGCGGTGTCACTTGCGAAGACCCACCGGGCGTTCGTGAAGCAGATTCGATGTATCTCGCTTACCTCCGGGATCCAGCGGGCAACAAGATTTGTGCGCTGAAGCGCATGGGCTAATCGCTGTGCAGCCGTTCGCCTGCTCAGCGGGTGTGCGGCTGCAATTAAAAAACGTGGCGTTAGACTGATGCAAGCGGCTTATCAGCCCTCTATCCAGTGTTAGAGCCGGGTGTCCAACACAAGCTCGACGATTGAGAGGGCCGTATCGAAGCGCCTCTTCGCCTGGATAAACTCATTAGCCCAGTACTGGGTACCGCAGTAACAGTGCCCCTTCGTTTCGTGTTCAAGGATAGTCAAATGAAAAAAAATAAAATCATGTCTGGTGTCGGTGTTTTAGTGACGTCTCTCTTTTTCGTTGCCGCGCATGCTGATAATTACGAACTTCAGGCCACAGTTGATACGCCCGACCTCGCATTTGAATCAGAGACCGATATTGGCCTGTGGGCGCGCTACCATTTTGCGATTCATACCGAGGACTTTGATACCACTCGTGAGTTTTATCGGCGCCTCGGATTTACTGATGGGATCACTGGATTCCCATTAACAAACACCCATGCGATGGCTCGGGCATTGGGGATGTTTGATGTGTGCCAATATGAGCTCAAAAAGGGCGAGGTACTGTTGTTTCCGGGTGCCGAAAACACGACTGGCATTGATTTATTACAATGGCATAAGCCGTTCAACCCAGAGCCGCCTTACGCATTGCCGAACCACCTCGGAATGGCTTACGCGACTTTGATGACGACCGAGTTATCAGCAGACTTTGCCTTGTTAAAATCCCAAGGCGTGACATTTTTAAGCGAGCCATATGGCGCACCGGGGAATCGCTTCGTGTTTATGCGAGATCCCGACGGGGTGTACTTGAAGCTCGAGGAGAGCCCCATACCTCGTGGGTCAGCCAGCCAAGACACAACGCACATAGTGGGCATGCCTTACATCGGTATCAACGTCAGCGACGTGGATCAATCCGTGGCGTTTTACAGGCAGTTTGGTTATACCGAGGTACGCCTGATCAATGAGCAAACGCTTAGTGTTGAGGAATCTGCGGCCTGGGGCTTCGATCAGCCCGTGCGCTATCGTGGTGCTGATGTGACGATTAATCGAGGTGATCGACATCGACTCCGGTTGCTCCAATGGATAACGCCTTTTAATCCTGAGCCGGCATACCCAGCACCCATCAATCACAAGGGCATCAATCGACTGGCTTTGACGGTACCTAATGTGGAGCGGGCCACGCGTATTCTTTCTGAGCAAGGTGTTCCTTTTTTATCAGAGATAGCGCCGTGCTGTTCTGGTCAAGACACCGACGCCGGTGGGATTGTGCACGCGATTGATCCTGATGGCGTATTTCTGGAGCTAGTGGGAGATTTGACGCCGCGACCGGTGCCACCGCAGCCTGAGCAGTGCCCACCTTTGGAGATACGCTACCCCCAGCCTTAAATCGCAGCGTTACCGTCACATTTGCCGACATCGATGGCGGTGGCTTGCTGCTGCCTCAGGCAGCTTTTTGGCATCACGCCAGTGACTGTTAAATCGGATCCCTGAAGCGACTCGACAGGGGCTAGAGGCCTGCGGGCGGTCACTGCCATGGGCTTAGGCTTGCTTTTGGGGCTTTAGCTGCAATGATTTTGCCTGAGCTGGCACAACCACGTAAGGTCATGGATCGACGATGAGGAGGAGGGGAGTATGTTTTTTCAGCGTTTGTTAGGGCTTGCTTTACTGTGTGTGTCGCCGTTTTTAATGGCCGAGGACTGTGAGTATTCAGAATGGGGTCGAGATGACCAAATCGGTGCGGCCAATCGGATCACGCCTGAGCGGACCATTGCCGCCGCGTCGTTAGTCAAAACGGGTGCAAGTCATCCACTGGGCATCATTATCACACCCGGGATGCCCGCCTATCCACCCCGGTATACCCAGTTGCAGGTGGTTCAGCCGGAGCACCAGTATCGAACTGACGCGTCGCATAAGCTCGGTTGGAAAATCAGCGCCAACGATGATTTGGTGCAAATGTGGCTAGGCACTGGCCCGCAGATTGATGGTTTGGGGCATCTTGGTGAGGATGGCGAATTTTACAATTGCCACCAGGGTAAAGATTTCGCAGCGATTACGGGTCTAACAAAGCTCGATATCAGTCAAATTCCGCCCATGGTCGCGCGTGGCGTGCTCATTGACGTTGCAAAGCACTTTGGTGTTTCTCATTTATCGGCTGCCCAGCCTATCTCCACCCAAGACCTTCAAGGCGCCATGAAGGAGCAAGACATTACGGTCCGTGAGGGTGATGTGATACTGCTTCATACGGGTTATACCGATGCCTTTTTGGAGGCCAATCCCGAGCTATGGGGTAGCACGATACCGGGTATTACCAACGACGCCGCTCGGTATTTAGCTTCTTTAAAGCCACTTGCCGTGGGCGCAGATACGTGGGGGTTGGGTGCTGTGCCGCCAAAGCCTGGCGATAAGGTATTTTATGATCACGCCATCTTGCTCAAGCAAAACGGTATTTACATTCTGGAAACGATGAATACTGGGCGCCTCGCAGAGGAAGCAGTTAAGGAATTTATGTTCGTGCTAGGGCAGGCTCGGCTCAAGGGTGCAGTACAGATGGTGATTAACCCCGTGGCAATGTGGTGATCTCCTTGTGACCATGACCGACGTACTCTCACCGTTTCATCTCGCCATCCCTGTGCGTGACTTACAGGCCGCGCTGATGTTTTACGAGCAGGTGTTGGGTTGTGGGCGCGGGCGACAATCGGCTGATTGGGTGGACCTTAACTTTTATGGTCATCAACTGGTGTTGCATCAAGTAGCAGCCCCACAGGGCCCCTCTGCTAGCAACCCCGTTGATGGTGAGCAGGTTCCCGTACCGCATTTTGGGGTGATACTGCCGTGGCCCGATTTTGAGGCGCTGGCGGGGCGGCTCGCGACGCTGGGATCAGTGTTTGAGATCCCGCCTACCACGCGTTTTGCGGGTAGGGTGGGAGAACAGCGCACGTTTTTTTTAAGAGACCCCAGTGGCAACTGCTTAGAGTTCAAAGCGTTCAGAGACCCCAGCCGACTCTTTTCTGCCGATCTGGAGGCGTACCGATAGCGATGCGAGTCACGCTGTCCATATTGCGAAGTGGCTCGAAATGAAAGCTTGCCCCGCTGTACGACGAAGACCCTGCAAGCCCATGCTACCCTTTACAACTTTATTCACACGTAAGTGGCTATTATGAACCGAGATGCCGTCTTCAATATGTTGCAGATGCAGCACCGCATGAATAATCGAGTCCATGCTGACTGGATATCGCAACGTTTTGAGTGGTATCGGGCTGTGTGGATCGAGTGCGCCGAGTTAATGGACCATGTCGGGTATAAATGGTGGAAAAAACAGACCCCTGAGTGGGAGCAGGTCAGATTGGAGGTCGTGGATATCTGGCATTTTGGTATGTCTGCATTGTTCCAGCCCGAGCAGGACCTGTCTGATCTCGCCGATCTGATCGTCTCAGAGGTGGCTGCTGCAGGTGTCGGAGATGCGGATATTCATAGCGCGACTGAGGCGTTAGCGCGGTCAGCGCTCGACACCCAAAGTTTTTCAGTGCGTCATTTCGTGGCGCTTATGCAGGCTTGTGACTTGTCGTCAGCTGAGTTGTATCGACATTACGTGGGCAAGAATGTACTGAATTTTTTCCGGCAGGATCACGGTTATCAGGAAGGCACTTACATCAAGCAGTGGCAAGACCGAGAGGACAACGAGCACTTATCGGAGATCTTGGCGTTGCTGGATGCGGATGATCCCAAGTTCCCGGATGTGGTTTATGACGCGTTAGCGCAGCGCTACCCGGGGCAGTGATGAGTCAGTTCGAAGAGCGATTGTTTGAAACGGACGACGGACTGACGTTGTACTGCAGAGATTATGCTGCACCGACCCCTTCGGCCGCTACCGTGGTGTGCTTGCACGGATTGAGCCGAAACAGTCGCGATTTCCAAGACCTAGCCCCTGCGCTGAATCAGCATTTTCGCGTGTTGGTGCCGGAGCAAAGAGGACGCGGCCGGTCTGACTATGACACGGTGCCGAGTCGCTACAATTTGATGCAGTACGTCCATGACACTTACGCCATGCTGGTTGCGTTTCAATGCGAGCGCGTCTCAGTCGTCGGTACGTCTATGGGCGGCCTTATGACATTTGCCTTGAATGCGCTGTATCCAGACTTAATACACCGAGCCGTCATTAATGATATTGGCCCAGACATTGCCCCCGCCGGGCTCGAGCGCATTCAGTCTTACGTGGGCGTCGCAGGGCCTTTTGATGATTGGGACCAAGCGACTACTTATGTCAGATCAATCAGTCAGTCGATCTTCCCAGATTGGCAGGCTGCGCAGTGGGCGGCCTTCGCGCGGCAGTGCTATGTCGAGCAGAACAATCAGATCATTGCTGATTACGACCCCAAGATTGGTGAGGCGCTGTCGCAGCAAGACACTGGCGCAGAGAGCAGTGCACTGTGGTCGCTTTTCGAAACGCTGCGGGATGTGCCATTGCTGTTGATACGAGGCGCCCTGACCGATTTATTGTCGGAGGCCTGTGTGCAAGCAATGCAAGACCGCGCCAAGCGTCTTGAGCTATTAACGGTGCCCAATGTGGGTCACGCCCCCATGCTGACCGAGGCAGAGGTTCCGGAAGCGATAATGGCGTTTTTAACGCAGTAGCGGGCGTCAGAGCCTGCTTCCTCTCTATCGTCGAATGCACAAGTGCTAGTGGCCGATACGCATGGCCCCTAGGAAATCTCGCTTACCCAGCGGTGTGCCCAAAGCCCTCAAGATCGAGTAGGTCGTTGTGGCATGAAAGTACAGATTAGGCTTCGAGAATGACGCCAGAAAATGATCTGTTGTGAAGGGTATTTCCGTGTCGCCTAAGCGAAAGATCATCTCTTGGCCGGATAGCTGTGCAGCCGAATCAGGCGTTTCTGCACGCATGCCCTCTATTGCCTCATCAATGAGCGCGCAGAGTCCTTCGTAGTCGATGCCGGGTTTGCTCGGCGGCGGCGTGAACACGCCGGCCCGCATACCATTGACCGCGCCGAGGGAGTGATGCCAGATTGAAATCACCTGAAAACTGAAGGGCAGCATCGTGTCATGCAGCCGATAGTCGACGATTTCAGAGAGGGGTATGCCGGCGCTGTCAGCGTATTGTTGACCCTTCTTAAGTACCTCAGCAGTACTGTCGAGCATCTGCTCGAAGCACTTGATGCTGGCATCATAGAAAGAGAGCTGCATGGTGTGTCCTTATTTTATTAGCCTTTAAAAACAGGCGTCGGGGGTAAGTCGGTATAGTCGAAATCGCTCAGGCTTTGGTCGATGCTACTGGCAAGACGAAAGTCTCTCTCGGTCACGCCGTCGGCGTCATGCGAGGATAATCGTATTTGCACGGTGCCATACACGTTATACCAATTGGGATGGTGGTCTTGCGCCTCGGCGTGCTGGGCAATGAGGTTCATAAAGCGCCACGCTTCTGCAAAGGTTTTGAATTGAATATCGCGGGCAAGCCAGGGTGCTGTGAGGTGCCAATCTGGATGACGCGCCATGTGTTGCGCTAGGTCTTCAGTGGATAGCTTACTCATATTAGGCGTCTCTTGAGAATTACACCGGACTCGAGATGTTCGGTATAAGGGAACTGGTCAAAAAATGCCAGTGCCTCAATGCTATGGGTCTCGCTCAGCTCGGCCAAGTTTTCGATCAGCGACTTCGGGTTACAACTGATATAAAGAATTCGTGCAAACCCCCTGGCGAGGCCAAGCGTATCGCTATCGAGGCCGGCTCTAGGTGGGTCCACTAAAAGTGTTTCGAATTCAAAGCTACTCAGAGGCTCTTTGAGCGCCGAAAGCCGCCGAAACGGTCGATCGCCAGCCATCGCTTGACTCATCTCTGCGGCAGACAGTCGCGCCAGCTCCAGGTTGCCAATGTGATTGGCGGTAGCGTTATGCGCAGCGGCTGCGGTGGCGCGTTTACTGAGTTCAGTAGCGAGTACCCGTCGAAATCGGTGCGCTAGCGGGAGCGTAAAGTTGCCCACGCCACAGTAAAGTTCCAATAGATCCGTATGGCAGGGTGGGGTATGGGTTAGCAACCACTCGATCATGTGTCGATTAATACTGCCGTTGGGCTGGGTGAAACACTGCTCCGGTTGGCGGTATTCATAAGTGCTCCCCTGAATTTGCAGGCTTTCGTCGATCCAATCCTTTCCAATAATGACTTTTTGCTTGCGGCTCCGGCCAATGAGATCGCAATTGAGCTGGTCCGCGAGGGCTGTTGCGGCTAATTCCCACTCGGCATCTAGGGGGCGGTGGTATATCAATGTAATCAGCAGGTTACCGCTACAGCTTGATAAAAATTCGACCTGAAATAGGCGGTTTCGTAGGATTGAAGAACGCTGTATAGACTGCTGCAGCACGGGCATGCAGTCCGTGATCCGCGAGGCGGCAATGGGAAAGTCACTGATCACAATGGGTTCGTTCGGTTTGCCCGGAGGAAACATGACGTAATCTAATGCGTCGCCGTCGTGCCACATCCTAAACTCGGCTCGCAAGCGATACCCCAGTGGGGGCGAAGCATAGAGCGCGGGTTCGGGTGGCGCAAAAGGCGCAAGCAAGCGAAGGACTCTGCCGACTTTTTCTTCAAATAATCGCTGACACTGGTCCGGTTGCACGGTGCTATTGCGCATGGCGGTTACTAGAGGCAGTGCTTAGGTTTGGGGAGCCCCGCAATGCGACTCCCGATTCTCGCAGGGGAGCCCGGAAACAATGTCATTAGGTAATGACTATTGCCTTTATCGGCGCCTAGATGCGTTTTAACGTAGTTCACCAGTGCTCGATTTGCCGGAGAATCACCAAAGTCTGCGTAGAAGTTGCGTAGCAGGGTAATGATCTCCCAATGGTGCTCGGTAAGCACGATATTTTCCGCACGGGCAAACTCATGCCCTAACGCGGTGGTCCACTCTTTGCAATCAAGGAGAAAGCCATTGTCGTCACAGAGATCATCGAGCGCTTGTGTACTGACCATGCATCAGCCCCAGGTCATCGAGTGGCGATGAGCGATGACCAGACGAACCCACTCGTCCACTGTGATGCGCTGGGGCTCGAGCGGTTGGCCTTTGGTGCGACTGTCGGCGGAGTCCAGTACTTTCACCGAGCAGGGTAGGTGAGTCAGTGAGCGGATGAAGGCGTCATTCGCCGCGTCGTCGAGTAACAGCAAAGTGTCATGCTCAGTGAGCAGTGCAGCACAGTCACGATACAAAGCAGGGTTATGGAGTAGGTGCAGTATCATCAGTAATTGACCACGACATGTGCCTCGCCGGCCGCGGCAACCCACTCGTCGTATGACATTGCCGAGACCTGCAGGTCATTTCTGAAAGCGCTCCGTGGAGCTGCCCCATCCAATACGTAAACCGAATCGATGTCATAAAAAGGGGCTGAGCCCAGCAGTCGATAAAGCGGATCTTCTGCGTCGGCAGTATGAGTGACCAAGTCCACACCGCTACCGGCGAAAACCAGCGTTACACGCTGACCGAATGCCCCAGCGGCTAACGCAAGGTCCAACCCCGCTTGCAGGGCAGTCCTATCAGCACCATCAGAATCACCAGTACTTGTCGGGGCGCCTCCTGCGAGGGTGATGAGCCAAGACTTGCGGTTAGACAAAAGACACCAACCTGTCGGCATTCACTGCTGCTTCAACCAACGCGCCTAGGCCGGCGATAACAAAGGGTTCAGGTACCGAGAGTGCAGACGCCTCAACCGCTTGACTGCAAAGCAACAATTCAGCGCCAGTGAGGATTGCGAGTTGCCGCCATCTTGGCAGCGCTTGGTCATCCAGTGCTGCCGACACACCCGCGCCTTGAAAAAAACACTGTTTAATGTCGTGACCTTGATCAACCGCGGACTGGATAAAATCCTGAACCCGCTCGCATTGTTTGGGAGCGGTGCCCGGGGTACGAATGATGAGGGAGATTTCCATGGCTTATAAATGAAAAACCCCGACGATGCCGGGGTTATCCAATGACTCGACGTGATTCAGTCGTCACCGCCGGTAAAGACCGCAATGAGGTGCAATAGATGCATGAACAAATTGAAAATGCTCAGATACAAACCTACCGTGGCCCGGATGTAGTTGGTCTCCCCACCGCTGATGATTCGGCTTGTATCAAACAGAATCAGCCCCGCCATGATCATGACGACTACGGCCGAGAGCGTCAGCGAAAGCGCTGGGATGTTTAAGAAAATGTTCGCGATCATTGCAACGACGGCGATGACCAGCCCTGTCATTAAAAAGCCGCCCAGATAAGAGAAGTCTTTCTTGCTCGTCAGTGCATAGGCCGAGAGCGAGAAGAAGACTAAGGCCGTGCCGGCCAGCGCCTGCAAAACGATGGTCGGCCCATTGTCGAGCGCCAGATAGAAAGACAGTGTGGGTCCAATAGAGGCGCCCATCACGCCAGTAAACGCAAAAATGGCGGGTAGGCCTTTGGCTGAGTCGGCCATTTTATGAACGACAAACAGCAAGCCGAAGCCGACGAGCATGAGTACGAGGCCAACCATAGGCGGTACACCAACTGCTACCGAGATCGTAGCCGACAGCGCGCTAAACGCCAGTGTTAGGCCGAGTAGCCAGTAGGTGTTACTCAATACTTTATTCGTTTGAGCAATACTCGCTGTGGGGTCGAGTGTTGCAGTGCTGGTGTAAAGGGGCTTGTCGCTCATTCTGCTTTGCCTCGTAAAGTGACCTGACTGCTCATAATAGGGCCAGAGCCGACGTAATCCAAGTCCACTGCCATTCTTTTGCACTGCACGGCGCGGGACGAATCTGAGTGTTCAGGAACTCAAGGCGCTCATTCTCCGTTGGTATTGAACGTTACCGATATCGTCGCACTAACGGAAAGCTGACCGGGTTGATAGCGGGGCGCTCGGTCTGCCTCCATCGCCATCATGTCACCACGAGTTTGCCCTCTGAGCAGAGGCATGGGTTTACTACCGGTGCTGATCGTTTCAGGCGCCCCTAGGGAAGTGTTCGCGGCGTTCGCTAAAGCCAGTGCGTCCGCTTTAGCGTGATCAAACGCAATCGTCAGCGCCTGCTTTCTTGCGGCTTCTGTTTGGGAGCTGCCAAACTGTGGTGGCGAAACGCTGCTCGCACCCGCGCTCGACAGCGTTTGCAATGCCTCGCCCAGCGCAGTGAGCTCCAGCAGTTTAAACGAGAGGTCGCGGGTTGCCTGATAGCCCTGAAACTCTTGCTTGTTGGTTGCCGAATTCCAGCGGTACTGGGGTTGAATGCGCAGTCGCCCGGCGTCGATTGATTGCTCGTCTCGCGGCAGTGCGCCGATTGCCGTCAACAACGCCGTCATCTGTTTGTCCGCAGCGGATTGTGCCAGTGCCGCAGTCTGCGCGTCGGCAATCACCGTGGCCGCCAAAGTGGCAAATTCGGCCTCAATGTTTACGGTGCCAGTGCCTTGAACTGAAATCATTTGTGCCCGTGCGGTCATCGAGATCAGTAGCGCCGTCAAGATGAGGAAGGGCGATACAATGCGTTTGCTCATGGTGCTGTCTCCTGGGTACTGGTTGTCTGTTTTATATGACCGGTGGCGTTACGATCGGTTCCGACATCGGTATTACCGCACAGTCCTGCGGTGATCCCAACTCATTGGGGCCGTTGTATGGCACGCGCGCGGTGCTGCGTTCAGCTCAGTGTGATGCCAAACGACGCCATACAGTGCCATCGAAGTGCGTTGATGGCGCGTTGCGTCAGCGGAACAGGTCCGTAAGGATCGCCGATTGCCTCGGCGACAAGCCTCGCTGTGACAGCTAACAGCTGTCCGCAAAATCGGGTGAATATGAATCCTCATCTCTCAGCGGTTTAGGTACCATGGTGGGTGAATAAAACAAGCAGGAGCACCGCACCATGATCGAGACCCCATTGGCCCTTCCCTGCGGCGCGAGGATCACGAATCGCATCTGCAAGGCCGCCATGACGGAAGGGTTGGCCGACCCTTCCGGGCAACCCACTGAGGCATTGAATCAACTCTACGGGTTGTGGAGTGACGGTGGTGCAGGGCTCTTGTTATCGGGCAATGTTCAAATTGATGCGTTACACCTTGAGCGCCCCGGCAATGTGGTGGTCGAGGATGAGCCCTCAGAGAGGATGCAAGAGGCATTGGCCGCTTGGGCCGCCGCCGGCACGCGTGCGGGCAATCAGTTTTGGGCGCAAATCAGCCATGCGGGAAGGCAATGTCAAAAAATCGTTAATGCGCATCCCAAGGCGCCATCTGCGATTAAGTTGGGTCTGCCCGGCGGTCAATTTGGCGAGCCGATTCCCATGACGCAAACCGACATCGAGTCGGTGATCGAAGGCTTTGCCCGCTGTGCGAAGGTCATGATCGCCGCGGGGTTTACCGGGGTGCAGTTGCATGCAGCCCACGGCTATTTACTGTCCCAGTTTCTCAGTCCGCGGAGTAATCAACGCACGGACCAATGGGGTGGGTCGCTTGAAAATAGAGCGCGATTGTTGCTCTCGTGTGTGTCGAGAGTGCGCGCCGCTATCGGCCCCAGCATTCCGATCTCAGTAAAACTCAACAGTGCTGACTTTCAGAAAGGCGGCTTTGATTTTTCGGAAAGTATCCAAGTGGCAAAGTGGTTGCAAGCCGCATCGGTCGATCTGATTGAGATCTCAGGGGGTACTTACGAGCAGCCGCGGCTGCTCAATCTAGAGGGGATGGAGCCGGTGGAAGAGCAAGCGGTGGCATCCTCGACACGCGCTCGCGAAGCCTATTTTGTCGACTTTGCCGAAGCGATGCGGCGTGAGGTATCCATCCCGTTGATGGTCACAGGTGGGCTTCGGCGGCTGGATGCGATGAATATGGCGCTAGAGACCGGTTGCGCCGATATGATCGGTATTGGTAGGCCCTTGTGCGTGCTCACTGACGCACCTGCCAAACTACTCTCGGGCCTTGAGGAATTGCCCCGGTTTGAAGACGATCTCTCGTTATTGCCGCGCGGTCTTGGCTTTCTAAATCGAATAAAAGTGGTTCGCACCATTAGCGCCTTTGCAACGCAGTATTGGTTTTATGAGCAAATTGCCGCCTTGGGGTTACAGGGCGAAAGCAATGTGTCGATGGGAGTGATGTCTGCCACCATGGCGCAGACCAAGGCGGCGAAAGCATGGCTTGCCGCTCGCGACGAGGCGCTCGAAACAGCATGAATCGCTCTGTCCGTCATAGGATGCGTGGCAATTGCCATCGGCAATTAATCGCTAGTCTATTGCTTCGTACCGTGGTGGTAGCGGCAGTGTTCAGTGCGGTAAGCCCTGGCACTCATGCTGACAGTAGTGCGACTGATCGTGCTGCGCTTCGTGACAGCCTTGCTCATGCGGCGTTGCTACGTGACAGAGCGTTGTTGGGGAGTCAGGCGATGGCGATAGTGACTTCATTGACGACAGAAGTCGGCCCGCGACTCGCAGGCAGCGTGGCAGAAGCGCGCGCTCGAGAGTGGGCGGTGAAAAAGCTGACGGGCTTGGGCTTGCAGCCGATCTGGACAGAGGGCTTCGAGATGAGCGCATGGCAGCGTCACTCGGAGCGGGCCGAGGTGATCATGCCATTTCCGCAGCCGCTCGCTGTGACCGCGCTTGGTGGGTCAGTGTCTACCTCTGCGGCTGGGGTAACGGGTGAGGTAGTGCTGTTCGAATCCTTGGCGGCGCTGAGGGCTGCGCCTCGAGAGGGAGTAGAGGGCAAAATTGTCTACGTGGGTCACACGATGCAACGTACCCAAGATGGCTCTTCCTATGGCTATTTCAATCCGGTCCGCACCGCTGGACCCAGTGTTGCAGCGCAGAAAGGCGCTCTTGCTTACCTGTTGCGATCAATTGGTACTGACAGCCATAGACTCCCGCATACGGGATCGCTTCGTTACACAGAAGACGCCCCGCAGATTCCCGCGCTCGCGTTATCGAATCCCGACGCGGATCAAGTCGAACGGATACTGGCTGACCGGGGTGAGTTGGTGGTCAAACTACAGGTCCAAACGTCCCTGAATCCAACTGCTCAGTCGGCCAATGTCATTGCGGAGATTCGAGGGCACGCCGCACCCGAAGAGGTGGTGGTAATTGGTGCGCACCTTGATAGCTGGGATCTGGGTACCGGTGCAGTTGATGATGGTGCCGGGGTTGGGATCACCATGGCTGCGATGGCATTGATCAAAGAAGCGAACCTGGTGCCTCGACGGACTATTCGATTGGTGTTGTGGGGCGCAGAAGAGGTCGGATTATTAGGGGCGCTGGCGTATCGTGACCAACATCGAGCCGAGCTGGCAGATCATGTTATTGGTTCCGAGAGTGATTTTGGCGGAGGCCGGGTTTGGAAAATCACCGCCGACAGTCAATCAGACGCGGGGGATCAATTAGTCGCTCACATGGCAGACCTTTTGGCGCCGCTCGGTATTGCGCCGGGTAGCGACAAACAGCCGGGGGGTGGTCCTGATCTGATGCCGCTGGTGTCAGCGGGGGTGCCGACGTTGCGTCTGCACCAAGACGGTCGTGATTATTTTGACCTGCACCATACGGCAGATGATACGGTGGATAAATTAGATGCGGCCTCGCTGGACCAAAATGTCGCCGCATTTGCCGTGGTCGCATGGCTCGCTGCCAATAGCGATGTTTCCTTTAGCAAGGCACCCTAGGGATAGTATAGTTCCGCAAAGGCCATTCCCTTAGTGGGGACCTTATCCATGTCTATTCGATTATTGAGAGTGAACAGCATCATGAAAATGGTTTTTTTAAAGTATGAACTGTCCGTCTTGGGGTTCACCAACTCGTCGCTGCGATGCGCGGTTCTTGCCTTAGTAGTGGCCCTAGCGGGATGCGCAGACAAGCCCACATACGAGATCGATTACGACCAAAACTTCACTTTCACGCAATATCAAAGCTATCGATGGTATGACGACGACCACGCCTCTAGAGAAAGCCAATATCGCCGCCAGAATAGCAGTGATCAGCGTGTGCGCTCGGTGGCCAATGGTGAGCTTGTGGCGAGGGGATTTCGGGAAGTGACTCGGGGCAATGCCGATTTTTGGGTGAACTATCACGTCACCAAGCGACAGACTCAAAAAATAACAGGCCAAGAGCAAGGGATGCATGGTGGCGTGGGCGTGAGTAATTATGGCAAGTCTGTCAGTTTAGGTTATTCCTCTGGCCCCTCCGTCAAAACCTACGAAGATGGCACTGCCGTCTTTGATGTGATCGATATTCGGACGAGCAAAATCGTTTGGCGAGGTGTGGCCGAGGGTAGGTTAAAAAATAAGATGTCGTCCGCCGAAAAGCAGGAGCTTAGAGTCACGGTGCTCCATGAACTGCTGAGTGCTTTTCCGCCGCAATGACACCGGCCCAACACTAAGAGCAGAGCCAATGCGCCGAGAACGTTGCGCGAATTCGGTTAGGTGACCTGTTGTCATTGGACTGGGTTTCGCGCTCTGATCGTCGCGATGATAAGCAATCTATTCGTCACGTCCACACGAATCAAATTTTGAGGTAACAAAGATGGGTCCATTTAACGATGTCAAAGTATTAGACCTCACCAGTATGGTGTCGGGCCCGGTAGCCGCGATGATGCTGGCTGATCAGGGTGCCGATGTGGTGAAGGTTGAGCCGCTGCACGGCGAGCAGATGCGGCATATTGGACCGAAGGTGAACGAGATCACACCGGCGTTCTTCTCCTGTAACCGAGGTAAGCGCTCGATAGCGCTCGATCTGAAATCTGATGCGGGTCGTGCTGTTTTGATGAAGCTGGTGGAAAGTGCAGACGTGCTGATTCAGAACTTTCGACCCGGTGCGATGGAACGTATGGGTTTTTCGGAGCCGGTTCTCAGAGAGCGTAATGACAAGTTGATTTATGTCTCCATTAGCGGATTCGGCGAGGCGGGGCCCTATGCCCACAAGCGTGTCTACGACCCCGTAATACAAGCACTGTCGTGTGCTGCCGACATTCAGGCAGATCGGGCCACGGGTCGGCCGCAGATGTTCCGCATTATCGCTGCGGATAAAGTGACCGCACTGACGGCTGCACAAGCCATTAGTGCTGCGTTGTATGCGCGCGAACGCACCGGTGAAGGGCAGCATGTTCGTCTGTCGATGCTGGATGCGATGCTGAGCTTTTTTTGGCCGGAGGCGATGGCGGGTTTAACCTTTGCCGAGAAAGAATTTGATGTGACGCCGTATCAGGGTGCGATGGATCTTGTCTTTGAAACTCAGGATCGTTTTATTACTGCCGGAGCGATCTCTGATAGTGAATGGGCGGGGTTGTGTCGCGCCATACAGCGGGAGGATTTGATCGAGCACCCGCATTTTAAAGATGCGACCGATCGGATGACGCACAACGTTGAACGCAAGGCGATCATGGCGGAGGAGATAAAAAAATGGGCCAGCGATGAGATACTGGCTCGGTTCGATGCGGAAGAAGTGCCCTGCGCACCGATTATTGACCGCTCGGAGCTACTCGATCATGAGCAAGTGAAGACCAATCACTCGGTCGAGCGGCTGCAGTTTGAGGGGTTTGGCGAGGTCCGTCAGGCGCGACATCCCGCTCAGTTCGAGCGCACTCCAGCCGCGGTGTCACGGCCCGCTCCGCAGCTGGGGGAGCATGGTAGAGATATCTTGGCTGCGCTAGGCTACGGCGAGAGTGAGATAGAGCAACTGATAAGCCATGGAACGGTGAGGAACTGATTAGAGGAGTGGCAATCGTGAAGCCAGTTTGTTTGGTGATTGGTGCGGGAGCAGGTATTGGCGGCACCGTAGGGCGCAAATTTGCTCAGGAGGGTTACCACGCCGCGTTGTGTCGTCGAAGCGACGCTGCCGGATTAGCGGCCATGTCTCGGTCGTTTGAGGACGAGGGATTATCGGTCAGCGGCTACCTCACAAACGCAGCCGAACCGGGTGCGCTGGAACAATTAGTCAGTGATGTAGAGCAGGTGGGACCAATTGACACGATGGTCTACAACTTGGGCGCGCAAATAGGGAATCGATCGCTGGAAAAAACCTCCCTCAAAACCTTTGAGTTGGGCTGGCAAATTGCGTGCTTTGGACTATTCCGATTGGCTAAGGTCTTGGTGCCCTTGATGGCAGCGCGGGGCAAGGGAACCCTCTTAGTGACCTCTGCAACCTCGGCCATGCGGGGCAATGCAGGGCAACATTCGCACGCTGCCGCGATGGCGGGTCGCAGGCTGCTATGCCAAACCTTGAATGCTGAATACGCGTCACAAGGCATTCATGTTGCGCACATCGTTGTCGATGGTGCGGTTGATGCGCCTGATACGTTGGGAAAAATGCTGGGTGAGGAAGCGTTTGCCGCGCTGAGAAATGCGCGTGGCAAAGAGCATGACGGTTTGTTGTTACCAGAAAAAATCGCTGAGACGTACTTTCATTTAGCTCAGCAGCATCGCTCGGTGTGGACCCATGAGTTAGATCTGCGGGCTTACTCAGATTTGGCTTGGTGGAACCATTCAGTGGATCTACTCTGAACGCGGTCTGACCATCAGATCAATGATATGACGCACTGCGCGTCAGGAGGCTCGGCAATGGGATTTACCACTACCCCCTCAGGGGCCAGCTGTGGTGCCACCATTGATGGCGTGCAGTTGCATGAGCCACTCTCCTCAGACCTAATCTCTGAGTTGCGTGCGCAATGGATTGAGCACAAGGTGCTTATTTTTCCAAGGCAGCAGCTGACGCCATCACAACTGGTTGCGTTTAGTGAGCAGTTTGGCGAGATTGGAGAGGACCCTTTTTTTGGTCATATCGATGAGCACCCTAAAGTCGCGGCCGTGCAGCGAGATGCCCTAGAAAAGACCGCGATTTTTGCTGAGATATTCCATAGTGATTGGAGCTTTTTGGGCGTGCCGCCCGCTGGCACGGTGTTGTATGGGATCACCATTCCACCGATGGGTGGGGAAACATTATTTGCGGATCAGGTGGCGGCCTACCAGCAGTTGCCCGACGATCTGAGAGATCAGGTTGAGGGCCTCGTGGCGATTCACTCTGCAGCGCTTGGCTATGCACCAGATGGCGCCTATGGTGAAGATGACCAGGCATTGGGACGCAGCATGAAAATCCTTCCTAGCGAGCGAGCACGTGAGTCGCATACGCATCCCTTCGTTCGAACGCATCGGGAGAACGGCAGCAAAGCTTTGTTCTCTTCTGCCGCCTATATCACCGGGTTTGAGGGGATGGCGCGTGAAGAGAGCGAGGCGCTATTGATGTCTCTGTACGCTCACCAGACCCAGCCCGAGTTCATTTATACCCATCGATGGGAGGCGGGCATGGTGGTGATGTGGGATAACCGATCGTTACTCCACGCGGCTACCGGCGGTTACGACGGTCACGCTCGGCTGCTTCATCGCACAACCATTGCCGATACCCAGTTTTAAGCACGAGTTTTGTACTGCCGAATTAGAGCACTTGATGAAGCGCATCAAGCATGGCGTTAGGGGCTTCAACCATGATCGTATGGCCCGCTCCGGGGAGTACCTCAACCTTTGCTGAGGTTAGCGCTGACTGAAGTCCCTGCGTGCTGCGGACGGGAGTGAGCCTGTCTTCAGCACCGAGCAGCAAGAGAGTAGGGCATGTCACTCGACTCGCTTGTTCAATGCCCGATTGGTAGTCGTTGCAGGCTCGCATATCGTGAAACAAAACGTCCGGCCCAGACTGTTCATAAAGCCTGAGCGTATTGCCAATCATCCAAATACCTGAACTGCGGTTCCCGCCAAACTGGTGCCGCTTACTAAACCCCCACTGAGTGAGCATGTCGAAGGCCGAATGATCATTCGCCTCTGCAGCATCAAGGATGGCGTCTGAAACGGGCATGGGCGAGGTCGTACCGACCAACGCAATGGCCCGGATGCGACTGGCGTGGGCGGCAGCGCTTTCCAGCGCGATGAGGCTACCGAGGCTGTGGCCGACTAATGCCGCTTGCTCAATGTTGAACGTGTCGAGCACCGTGATAACCCAATCGGCCATCGTCTCAATGGTGGCTAATGGCGCGCCACCAGAGCGACCATGGCCGGGCAAATCCACCGAGATGACGTTATTACCATGCCGCGCAAAATGTCGGCTGGCTAACGTCCAAACGCAGTGATCCATCCCCGAGCCGTGAATGAAGACGATGCTGGGTTTTGCCGGATCGATCTCACGGGAGTTGGTATAGCAATAAACGTCGTGCTCATTGACAGTGATCATCATGAGCGGCTGCCTCCAGCCGCTTTCCCTGCGGCGCGCAATCCCTGTTTCAGGTCTGCGATCAGGTCTTTGGCGTCCTCTAGCCCTATCGACAGTCGGATCGTACCCTCGCCAATCCCACCGGCTGCGAGGGCCTCAGCATCCATACGATGATGGGTAGTGCTAGCGGGATGAATCACCAGCGACTTGGCGTCACCGATATTGGCCAAATGCGAGAAGACATTGAGTGCGTCAACAAAGGCAATGCCCGCTGGACGACCACCGCTTAAGTCGAAGCTGAAAACGGCGCCACAGCCCTTGGGCAAGAGCGTTGCGGCCAGCGACTGATCGGGATGTCCGTCTAGCTCGGGATAACCGACGCGGTCGACCTGTGGTTGCGCCATTAAGAAGTCGACGATCTCACGCGTGTTGTCGACGTGCCGATTCATCCGCACGCTCAGTGTTTCAATGCCTTGCAAGATGTGAAAGGCGGAGGTTGGTGCCATACAGGCGCCAAAGTCACGCAGACCCTCTTTTCGGGCTCTTTGAATAAAGGCGGTGGGACCAAACTCCTCAGTGAAAATCAGGTTGTGAAAGCCCTCGTAAGGCTCTGTTAATGTTGGAAATTTACCAGAGGCTTCCCAGTCGAAATGGCCGCTGTCGACCAGCAGTCCACCGATCACAATACCGTGTCCACTGAGAAACTTGGTGGCGGAGTGCTGAATGATGTCGGCACCCAGTTCAAAGGGTTTAATGAGGTACGGCGTCGTGAAGGTTGAATCCACCATCAGTGGCAGACCTGCCTGGTGCGCAACGTCAGCGATGGCGGGGATATTCAGTACGTCGAGCCCTGGATTACCCAGCGTTTCACCAAAAATGAGCCGCGTATTGTCTTGAATCGCCGAGGCGAATGCCTGTGGATCGCGTGGATCAACAAAGGTGGTCTCAATGCCAAAGCGGGGCAGGGTGTAAGCAAATAAATTATGGCTTCCTCCGTACAGGGCAGCAGAGGCGACAATGTGGGAGCCAGCTCCCATCAGAGTGATGATGGCTAGATGCAGCGCCGCTTGTCCGCTGGCGGTAGCAATCGCGCCCACGCCTCCCTCTAGTGCGGCGATACGCTCCTCCAACACCGCATTAGTCGGGTTGCTGAGTCGAGAGTAAACGTGTCCTGCTCGCTCAATGTTAAAAAGCGATGCGGCATGATCCGAGTCCGGAAAACAAAAAGACGCCGTTTGATAGATCGGAGTGGCTCTGGCGCCCGTTGCAGGATCAGGCTGAGCGCCTGCATGCAGAGCCAGTGTGTCGAGACCTGGATAGTCCGATGCTGCCATGGCAGTGTTCCTCTTGTTAATGGGGCAACTAGATACTGAGTCCGCCGAGCTTGGTCTCGAGGTACTCTTCGATGCCTTCGCGGGCGCCTTCTCGACCCAACCCGCTTTCCTTCATACCGCCAAAAGGCGCAGCGGCGCTGGTGGGGTTGATATCGTTGATGCCGATGATACCAAACTGTAGTTGCTCAAACGTCCTCAGTGCGCGGGATAAGTTCTGCGTGTAAACGTAGGCCGCCAAACCATACCGCGTATCGTTCGCCATCGCGATAACGTCATCGTCATCGTCAAATGGCACTACAGCGGCAACGGGGCCAAATGTCTCTTCGCGATAAATCAGCATATCAGCGCTGATATTGCTGAGTAACGTGGCGCCGTAAAAATGACCATTAGCGAGTTCGCCATCGCTGAGTCGAGCGCCACCACTGAGCAGAGTCGCCCCTTTGGCGATGGCATCTTGCACCTGTCGATCCACCTTAACAATTGCCGCTTCATTAATCAGGGGGCCAATGCTGTTGGCTGGGTCCAACCCGTTACCAGCTCGTAATTTACCCACTCGCTCCTGAAGCGTGGCGAGAAAGGGCTCAAGAATGCGGCGCTGAACAAAGATACGATTGGGGCTGATGCAAGCTTGGCCCGTGTTAAGGAATTTAACGAGTGAGACGCCTTTGGCTGCGTGTACGGGGTCAGCGTCGTCAAAAACGATGAACGGGGCGTGGCCGCCTAGCTCCATCGAGACACGCTTGAGTTGCGGTGCTGCAGCTTGCGCAAGATGCTTGCCGACAGCGGTAGAGCCTGTGAACGTGAGCTTGCGCACGCTGGGATGGGTGCAAAATACGTCGCCAATGGGTTTGGGGTCACTGGTCGTGACAAGGTTGGCAACCCCCGGTGGAAACCCTGCCTCATGCAAAATATCGAAGACGGCCATCGCACATAACGGTGTGCTCTCGGCAGGCTTGAGCACGACGGTGCACCCCGCTGCCAAAGCTGGCCCTAATTTACGCGTGAGCATTGAGATGGGGTAGTTCCAAGGTGTGATAGCCGCGACCACACCAACGGCTTGTTTGTGAACCAAAAACCGCTGGTCAGCGCGTGCTGAAGGGATGGTCTCTCCATAGACTCGCTTGGCTTCCTCGGCAAACCACAGCAAAAAGTCGGCTGCATATTTAACCTCGTTCATAGCCGCTTTGAGCGGTTTTCCTTGCTCGCGCGTCATGAGATTCGCAAGCGCTGCCTGTCGCTCCAACATCAAACCATGAGCGCGAGTCAGTAATTCGGAGCGCTTGTATGCGGTTTCACCTGCCCAGCTATGCTGCGCCTGCTCTGCGGCTTCGATAGCCTGTTGGGCGTGCTCCGCATTGCCATCGAACACTTCGCCCAGTGTTTCGCCGGTTGCGGGGTTGTGAACAGAGAATGTGGGGCCGTCTGTCAGCCACTCACCATTAACGTACATCGATGCCTCTCCTTATTCTGTTTGCGCAGGGTCCAAAGTGTGACGCCAAAAACCGCGGCAGAATATCATGGTTGAGGTTCGCAAACGTGACTTTACGAGCGGATTTTCAGGGGAAGCCCACCATTTTACGGGCTTGTCGGCGGCAGCCTGCGAACGTGTTTTTGGGATGCTAGGGTAGCGCAGCTTCCTCTTCCAGAAGCAGTGAGCGAACGTCATTGGCTACCGTATCGGCATGCAAAAAAGAGGTGCTGTAGATATTGCGGATGTTGCGGTGCTTGTCGATCAAAAACACCCGCAAGATATGTGACATGGTGCCCGTGTAGTCGCCATTATCATCGTAGTCTCG
>ERZ767114.495-NODE-495-length-21245-cov-5.014550_pt1 | contig 21245 bp, 18 predicted proteins | sample MGYA00374952_ERZ767114 | MGnify/ENA primary metagenome ERZ767114 (study PRJEB28939, sample SAMN06267156) | marine metagenome | isolation source: Columbia River Estuary | place: USA:Columbia River Estuary, USA | collected 2012-05-05 ...
AAAAAGCTGGCTTGAAAGTTGGCTTCCAAGGTCGGCACGATGACATCGATGTTGAATGCAATCAGCAGACCCAAAAGCAAGCCACCCAAAGTGCCCATGATGCCCACCATGGCGCCTTGAACCATGAAAATACCCATGATGCTTTTTGGACTGGCGCCCAGTGTTCGCAAGATGGCAATGTCGGCGCGTTTGTCGGTGACGTTCATGACCAAAGTTGACACCAAGTTGAAAGCGGCCACGGCCACAATGAGCGTCAGGATGATGAACATCATGCGCTTTTCCACTTGCACGGCCGCAAACCAGGTTCTGTTTTGCTGCGTCCAATCGCGCAAAGCCATGCCCATGGGCAATGCAGGCGCAAGCTCGCGCGCAACAGAGCGCGCCTCATGCAAATTTTTGATTTTCAAGCGAATGCCGGTGGGTCCCTCGATGCGAAAAATTTTACCGGCATCCGCCACATGCATCATGACCAAGGCAGCGTCATATTCGTAGTGGCCAGAGTTGAACACACCCACCACCTGCATCTGTTTGAGTCGGGGCAACACACCGGCCGGTGTGACTTGGCCATTGGGTGCAATCAGCGTCACAGGGTCACCGATTCGAAGTCCCAACTGCCTGGCCAAATCAATCCCAAGTACCACCCCAAACTCACCAGGAACCAGTGCGTTGATACCGGGCACGCCTGAATTTTTGAGCTGTGAGTCCACAGACAAATCAACCACGCCAGGTTCTAGCGCAGGGTCAATGCCTCGAACCAAAACGCCCTTCATGTCTTCACCCTTGGCCAACAAGGCCTGCGCTGAAATGAAGGGCGCAGCGCCAATGACGTTGGGATTGGCGCGAACTTGCGCAAGCGTACCGCTCACATCTTCTAAGGCACCACCATCTGCAGAAATCACTTCGATGTGCGAGACCACGCTGAGCATTCTGTCGCGCACTTCTTTCTGAAAGCCATTCATGACAGACAAGACAATGACCAAGGCGGCCACGCCAAGGCCAATGCCAAGCATAGAAACCCCAGAAATAAAGGAGATGAAGCCGTTGCGACGCGTGGCCCGTCCTGCGCGGGTATAGCGCCAACCCAAAACCCACTCGTAAGCAAATTCAAAACTCATTCAAGACCACTTTCAAAGGCACTGATGGCGCCGCAAGCCAACCGTCTAAAAGGGACATTGTGTCATCCCTGACAATACAGCCATGAACGCAGCTTTACCAAGCACCGCAACACCTCAGGTCAATGAGGGCCGCTCACCCACTCGACATTGGGTGATTGCCTACGCAGCGCCTGAACCTGAAGCTCTGCGCGCGGCAATGAACAATGCACTGGACACATTGTATTTGCCCAATTTGCAAAAATTACTCGGCCGAATGGCATGCGTCTCAAAATTAAGCACCTCGCCGGAGGGCGTCAGTGCCTTTCTCATGCCGCATGAATCGGCCCCGCAGATCCTAGGTGCCAAACCATCATTGGGAAAAGAAGCCATCATGTCCCCTTGCCACTGGCAAGTGGGCATGAACGAAGTCACTTTGCTGAAGCCCCAAGAGCTGGCTTTGAACGAAGACGAATCAAGAAAACTCTTGTCTGCCATACAGCCCTACTTCGAGGAAGACGGGCTTCAGGTGGTTTATGAAAGCCCCTTGGTTTGGCGCGTCACAGGTGATCTGTTGGATGGCTTGCCCTTGGCCAGCATTGACCGTGTTGTCGGTCAAAACATCAAACCATGGATGCCAGAACATCAGCGCGCCAAAACTTTGCAACGCTTGCAAAGTGAAATGCAAATGCTGCTCTACCAACACCCCGTGAACGACGAGCGCAGTTTGAAGGGCCGCTGGACCGTCAATTCTTTTTGGCTGCATCGCCGTCTAGACCAGCTTTATCCTGATGCATTAGACTTGAATGTTGCACTTGATTTGCGTGAAAACATGCAAGCTTCAAACGCCAAACTGTGGCAGCAAGCCTGGGAACACCTTGACGCCACGCTGTGCCAATCTTTGTGTCAAGCCTTAGATCAAAATCACGACGTCTCTCTCACGCTTTGCAGTGAAACATCTTGGCGGCACTATCGGCCGCAGCCAGCCTCTTGGCTCAGCAAGCTGCACCGACTGATTCAACCTGTTTCTGTGATCAAAGAATTGCGCGCCCTGACCTCCGGAGTTTCTGCCCCATGAGTTTGAAAATATTGACCCGAGATGTACCGCCCCGAAGTGCATGGGCCCTTGAACAGGCCGGCATTCATCCTTTGCTTTCGCGCTTGTTTGCGGCACGCGGCATTGTGAGTGCTGAAGAATTAGACGATGGTTTGGCTAAGTTGTTGGCGCCCACCACACTCAAGGGATCACAGGAAGCAGCAAGCTTGTTGGCAGATGCCATAGCCGCCAACAAGCGCCTTTGCATCGTGGCAGATTACGATTGCGACGGCGCCACAGCATGCGCAGTGGGCGTGCGAGGTCTTCGCATGCTTGGGGCAAACAATGTGAGCTACATCGTGCCCGACCGCGTGATCGATGGCTACGGGCTGACCGCCCCCATCGCAGATCGCGTGAAGCAATCGGGTGCCGATGTTTTGATCACCGTCGACAACGGCATCGCCAGCATGGAAGGTGTTGCGCAAGCGCAGGCTCTGGGCTTGCAGGTCTTGGTCACCGACCATCACTTGCCTGCGGCCACCCTGCCCACTGCAGAAGTGATTGTGAATCCGAATCAACCGGGTTGCGAATTTGAAAGCAAGTCTTTGGCGGGTGTAGGCGTCATGTTCTATGTGTTGTTGGCACTGCGCGCAGAGTTGCGACAGCGCGGCATTTTCACTGCCGAGTCACAACCCAAACTCGATGCACTACTGCCCTTGGTGGCCCTTGGCACTGTGGCCGATGTGGTGAAACTTGACAACAACAACCGCCGCTTGGTAGCACAAGGCTTGAAACGCATCAGAGCAGGCTCGATGCCTGCCGGCATGCTGGCTTTGTTCAAAGCCGCTGGCCGCGAAGCCAAAGTGGCCACCACCTTTGATTTTGGATTTGCATTGGGCCCTCGCATCAACGCCGCAGGCCGCTTGTCAGACATGACGCTGGGCATTGAATGCCTGATCACGGACGACACCGCCAGAGCCGATGAGTTGGCAAGGCAGCTTGATGCCATTAACCGAGAGCGTCGCGACATTGAAGGCGACATGCGCCAGCAAGCTATGGAAATTGCCGAGTCTTTGTTTGATGACAGCGATGAAACACCGCCTGCCATTTGCGTCTTCGACCCCGATTTTCACGAAGGGGTGGTGGGCATTGTGGCTTCGCGCATCAAGGACAAATTTCACCGGCCTTGCTTTGTCTTTGCAGCCAGCAATGCGCCTGGCAAAGAGCATGAGTTAAAAGGCTCTGGCCGATCGATTCCAGGTTTTCATTTGCGCGATGCGCTCGACCTCATGGCCAAAAAGCACCCGCAAATTTTGCTGCGCTTTGGCGGACACGCCATGGCCGCGGGTTGCACCATTGAAGAAGAACATCTGGCGTTGTTTGAGTCATGCTTCATGGAAGTGGCCGCAGCGCTGATGTCACCTGCCACACTTCAACGCAAGCTCGAAACCGACGGTCCCTTAGAACCACAATACCGCCGAGTTGAGTTCATTGATGTGATGCACAAAGAGGTTTGGGGACAGGGTTTTGCACCGCCTGTGTTCAGCGAAGAAGTGGAAGTCGTCTCTCAAAGACTGGTAGGGGAAAAACACCTGGCCTTGAAACTCAAGCACCAAGGTCAACCGGTGGATGGCATTTGGTTTGGCCGAATAGAGCCTTTGCCAGCCCGCGTGAAACTGGCATTCCGATTGGATGTGGACGAATGGCAAGGCCAAAAACGCGTTCGCTTCATGGTGGAAGCGGCCGATATTTAACGCTTGGCTTGCAGGGCCTTCAAAACAGCCGGAGACACAAGCCCCTCTACCTTGCCACCCAAGGTAGAAATTTCTCGCACCAAGGTGCTGCTAATGTGCTGCACAGAGGCGCTGGTGTGCAAAAACACGGTGTCAACTTCGGGTGCCAAATGGCGGTTCATGCCGGCCATTTGTGTTTCGTAGTCGTAATCGGTGACTGAGCGCAAGCCTCGCACAATGACACGCGCGCCTTGGCTGTGTGCAAAGTCACACAACAAACCGGTAAAAGGCAAGACACTCACATTGCCCAAATCTTGCGTGACTTCTTGGGCCATAGCCAAACGCTCATCAAGTGTGAACAGCGTTTTTTTATGGTGTGCAGTGGCCACGGCCACCACCACTTTGTCAAACATTTGAGACGCGCGATAGATCACGTCTTCATGGCCCAGTGTCAGAGGGTCAAAAGTGCCAGAATAAACAGCGGTAACTGAGCGACTCATGAGAGCTCCTGTTTGTTTAAAGAGATTATCCCTCGAATGGCCGTTGCAGCAAATGCGCGTGAACAGCGCCAGCTTTCATGTGTTTCACAAGCAGCAGTCCGCAGGCCTGAACCGCTTCGTCTGTCCAATGGGCAGGGGCTTCCAAATAGACCCACCCTTGCGGAACAACGGCTTTGGCAGCAGCCTGCAATGCTTTCTCGAAGTACTCCCCTTCAAATGGCGGGTCTAAAAACACCACATCCAGACTACTGGGCGCCAAGCGTTGCAGCCCCATCATGGCGTCGCCCTTTTGAACCTGCACAGTTTGAGCTTTTAAACGCTGCTGCGTTTCAAGCAACTGTGCCACCAGTTGTGCATCTTGTTCCAACATCAACACGCTCTGAGCACCCCGCGATGCTGATTCAAATCCCAAAGCACCGGTGCCCGCAAAGGCATCAACACAGCGCCAACCGGTCAGGTCTTGTCCTAACCAATTGAACAATGTTTCGCGGACCCTGTCTGGCGTGGGCCGCAAGCCAGGTCGATCGATCACCTTGATTTTGCTGCGCTTCCATTGGCCACCAATGATGCGCACTTCGTGCGAAGGTGAGCCGGTAGTTGCTTGACTGATTGGTTTAGTAGGCATGGCCTCAAGCTTACCGCTTTGTCAGGCGATTTTGAGCGGCCCTTAAGTTTTCATAGAATAGCCCCTTACACACCGTTCACTATGTTCCGATTCTTTCGCTCATCCCCCCAACCAGAAACTGCCCAGCCTGCGGCGGCTGTTGCTCCTCGCCAATCATGGCTCAGCAAACTAAAAGCCGGTTTGCGCAAAACAGGCGGCAGCATTGCATCGGTTTTTACCGGTACGCAGATTGACGATGCACTTTACGAAGAGCTCGAAACCGCCTTGCTCATGGCCGATACGGGGGTCAAAGCCACAGAGCACTTGCTGAAAGACCTCAAAGCCCGCGTCAAAGCGGCCAAAGCCACCGACCCTGCAGCAGTTAAAGCCTTGTTGATTGAGGCCATTACGGACTTGCTGCTGCCACTTCAAAAGCAACTTCACATCGGCACTCAAAAGCCGATGGTCATCATGGTCGCCGGTGTCAACGGCGCTGGCAAAACTACTTCCATTGGCAAACTCACGCACCATTTGGCTGACCAGGGCGCCAGCGTGTTGTTGGCGGCGGCCGATACCTTCAGGGCTGCGGCCCGCGAGCAACTGGCGGTATGGGCTCAGCGCAATACCGTTGAAATCATCAGCCAAGAAGGTGGCGATCCTGCGGCAGTGAGTTTTGATGCTGTGTCTGCGGGCAAAGCACGCGGCAGAGATGTGGTGTTGGTCGATACAGCGGGCCGCTTGCCCACCCAACTGCACCTCATGGAAGAATTGAAAAAAATCAAACGTGTGGTGCAAAAAGCCGATGCCAGCGCACCGCATGAAGTCTTGTTGGTGATCGATGGCAACACGGGTCAAAACGCCTTGACGCAAGTGAAAGCGTTTGACGAAGCTTTGGGCTTAACCGGGCTGATCGTGACCAAGCTAGACGGCACCGCCAAAGGCGGTGTGCTGTGCGCCATTGCCCGCGAAAAAGCCATTCCTGTTTACTTCATAGGCGTGGGCGAACAACTGGACGATCTGCAAACATTTGATGCGCGAGAGTTTGCAGAAGCCTTGCTCAACTAAGCCGATTGCCTTTAAAACCTTTGCGGCGCAAAAGGCCGCGGGTCAATGCTAGTAGCCTCTTTCGACATCAATTCAGACAACAAGACGCCAGTCCCAGGCCCCGTGCTAAAGCCAATGTGCTGATGCCCAAACGCCAACCACAATCCTGGTGCGTTAGGTGCCTCCCCAATCACTGGGCGGCTGTCTGGCGTGGTGGGTCTAGCGCCCAACCAATCTGACCCTGGAACCGCCGACTTCATGGGTAGAATACGCCGCGCTGCGTTTTCAGCACACTCCAACTGTTGCAGGTTGGACCCCTCATCGCGTGCGGCCAACTCAACGCCTGTGGTCATGCGCAGAATGTCAGCACCCTGCTCGTCTTTCATGGGCGATAAAACATAGGCGCCTGAAAGGTCATAAATGGGGCGTCCCAAACGAACGCCTTCCACCGGTTGGAAATGACGGTGGTAGCCACGCTCAAAACCCATGTTGACCTTGAAGTTGTTCTTCAATTGGCTGGCCTCAAGCAAGCTTTCAGACCAAGGCCCCATGGCCACCACAATATTCGGCGTCCAATGAACGCCTCCTTCTGGGTTGACCCATTGCCAGCCACTGGGCTGCTGCTGCAAGGCAATGACTTTTGATTGCACCAGTTGCCCACCCGCTTCTAAAAACTGCGCCACATAGGCCTTAACGACGGCACGTGGGTTATCGACCGATGCAGCATCTTTGACCCACAGCGCATGACTGAATGCAGGCGCCAAATGAGGCTCCAAGGCTTGCAGCGATGGCGCATTCAATACCTCGCAAGCGACACCAAATTCTTGCAAAACTTCGCGACTTGCAGCACCGGATTCAAATGCAGCGGCATGGGCATACAGCCAAAGCCAACCCGTATCACGCAATCGGCTTTCAACATGGGCTTTTTTCAACCATGCTCGGTGCGTGTCCGAAGACAACTGAATCAAACCATCTAGTGCAACAGTGGTGACCTCAAAGCTAGAGCGTTTGGCGTGCCAAAGAAAACGCCACAACCATTGCCAATGCGATAGCGCACTGGGTCTGATTTTGAGGTTGGGCCCAGGTCTTAGCAACATGGCGGGAAGGTTTTGCCAGAGCCCAGGCCGATTGAAAGGCAACAAGGAACTGCGAGAAATCACGCCGGCATTGCCATGCGAGGTTTCTTCGCCGGGTGCTTGCTGGTCGACCAAAGTCACGCTCCAGCCTTTGGCCTGCAAAGCCAAAGCACACGAAACCCCAACCATGCCAGCGCCAAGCACTGTCACTTGTCGACTGGTTTCAAAAAGATTCATATTCCTATTTTGCTTGAAATCTGACGTCGCGCATCATTTCTGCCAACTAGAAGCACTCGAGCAAGCCAAGCTGTGAGCCATGTCCATGGCACTTTAGATTTATAGTGTGGCCATGAAATTGCTTCAATGGTCCATCGCTGGTTCAGTCTTTTTGGTTTTAGGCGCAACTGCCTTCTGGTTGAAAAGGGATGAGGCATCCGTCAAACAAGCGCAGCCCACCAAATTGCAATGCGAACTGCCACCATCTTTAACCACTGCCCCAAAGCCTGGCATGGTCTGGATTCCTGAGGGTGTTTTCGACATGGGTGACAGCGTTTATGCCGAAGAAAAACCTGTTCGCAACGTGCGAGTGAAAGGTTTTTGGATGGATCGCACAGAGGTCACCAATTCAGAATTTGCAGCCTTCGTCAAAGCCACTGGCTATGTCACTGTGGCAGAGCGGCCGGTCAACCCGCAATTGATTGCCAGCTTGCCAGAAGACATGCGCAAACCTGGGGCCGTGGTGTTTAAGGTGCCAGCCAAGCTCACTTACGGAGATGACCCGCGGCAGTGGTGGCAATACATACCGGGTGCAAATTGGAAGCAGCCAGCAGGCCCAGACTCCACCGTAGACAAGTACGGTCAATTTCCAGTGGTGCACATCACTTTCGAAGATGCACAAGCCTACGCCAAATGGAAGGGACACCGCTTGCCTACTGAAGCAGAATGGGAGTGGGCAGCCCGCGCCGGCGCCAAGGAATTGCCAGGCCAACACGATCAACCTGACAGTGCCAACACATGGCAAGGTATTTTCCCCATGGCCAATGCCAGCGAAGATGGCTTTGCCGGCTTAGCCCCCGTGGCTTGCTATGCACCCAACGCCTATGGCCTGTTTGACATGATCGGCAATGTGTGGGAACTCACGACGGATGTATTTGTAGCCGAGAGGCCTGCCATTTCAAATTCACAGCAAGGGCTCGATCCTGATGAAGCACAAAGACCGCCCATCTTTAAAACGCTTCAAGCCAATGCACAGCCCAAAGCACGCGTGATCAAGGGCGGCTCTTTTTTGTGCGCGCCCAATTACTGCATGCGCTATCGCGCAGGGTCTAGGCAACCCCAAGAAGAAGATTTGGCAGTCAGCCATTTGGGCTTTAGAACCATCTATCAGCCATGATGATCTTGAAACGCATCCTGCTTTCGACCTTGGTCTTGGTGACCTTGTTGGCCTTCTTGCTGCTGGCCATGAAAGACAAAATCACGCTAGGGGCTGAAGCTTATTTATATGGATACCCCTTGGTCATGATGGAAACCACGCGCGTTCAAAGCGCGAAATACATCGGTCCTGAAAATCAGTTGCGCATGGTCAGGCAATTTCCAAACGCGCAATTTAAAGATGTGGTGCGGCCCAATGTCGATACGCTTTACACCACAGCATTTATCAGCATGAAAGAGGGGCCGTGGGTGTTTGAAATGCCCGCCAACGACAAGCGTTACGAGTTAATGCCTTTTATGGATGCATGGACCAATGTGTTTGCTTCACCTGGCACCAGAACTACAGGCAATCAAGGCGCCAATTATCTATTGGCCGGCCCGGAATGGGATGGCCAGGTGCCTAAGGGCATGACTCTTTTAAAGTCCCCCACCGACATGGTCTGGCTCATTGGCAGAACGCAAACCAACGGCGCAGCAGATTTTGAAACAGTGCATGCATTGCAAAACCGTCTGCGGCTTACAAAATGGGCAACGCCAGAAAACACCACATCAGCAACACCGACTCTAAAAAAGATGCAAAACCAGATTGGCAAGTCAGCCTTGAACCTAGCTTACCGCCAGTGGCACAAATGAAAGCCCTCAGCACCCCAGAATTTTTCAATCGACTCATGCAACTGATGGTCAGTAACCCAGCTTCAAAAGAAGATGCCCCTCTGATAGAAAGACTGGCACAACTTGAAATTAAACCTGGCCAAGCCGTGCATTTAAGCTGGTCGAACGCATTGAGTTTTAGCTTAGGACGTTGGATTGCCAACCAGCGCGTCATGAAAGCATTGAACACCAAAGCTCAAGATGGAAGCTGGTCTTACCCGCCTTTGAATTTGGGCCGCTATGGCACCGACTACAACATGCGTGCTGCAGTTGCCATGGTAGGGCTTGGCGCCAACTTGCCAGAGGATGCGATGTACCCCAACACCGCCCTTGACCACCAAGGTAAAGCGCTGAATGGCAAGCACCGATACCGCTTGCATTTTGCGGCCAATGCGCTGCCACCCGTCAAAGCTTTTTGGTCGATCACGGCTTACGGAGCAGATGAGTTTTTAATTGACAACCCGATGCAAAGATTTGCCATAGGTGACCGCGATCCCTTGGTTTTCAATGCAGATGGTTCTCTTGACCTTTGGGTGCAAGCCACACCCCCTTCTCAGAAAGAAGCCGCGGCCAATTGGTTGCCCGTTCAAATCGGTGCTCCGTTTTTACTCAATGCGCGTCTGTATTGGCCAGAGGCCAAAGCATTGAATGGGCAATGGAAAATGCCAGTGCTTGAACGGCTGAACTAAGACACTCAAGTGACTTGCTTCAAGACCAAGTAGTTTGTAATCAAGCCTTGCACATAGGCCCTGATATTGGGTGGATTCACAGGCCGACTTAAAGCCTGGTAACCACCCACAATGGCCAGATAAAGAAGCGCCGCCAAATCACGCGCTTTGGCTTTGTCTTTGACGATCGCCAAAAATTTTGATTCAAACAAATTGATGCGCTCAGCGTCAACTTCTACCAACAGCTGAGCTGCACCAGCATGCAAATGACTTAAGGCTCTCAAGGCTTGCTCAAACAGAAGGTTTTCGAGCTCTGAGCCAGCTTGATTGAAAGCGGCATCCACCACAAACTCCAAATCTTGTATAGGATCATCGCTGCGATGAGATTTCAATTTTTCATCCAGTTCGAGTTGGGCTAATTTCCAACGCATCAGCAAACTGCCAACCAAGTCAGCATGGTCGGTAAAGTGCCAGTAGAAGCTGCCTCGCGTGACCTTGAGCTTTTCTGCGATTGCTAAAACCTTGACATTGTCAAAGCCACCCGCCACCACCGCTTTGAAAGCTTCGTCCAGCCAATTGTCCCGAGTTAGACGAGCGGCCTCGGCGATCATTGACCTAGGCTTTTGATTTTGATTTTGATTTTGAAGTGGTGTATCCATAAGCGTCATGCTCTATTTTGATGCATGTCTATTAGCCCCATAAATCTGCATTTGCTAGCGAAAACCCTAGACTTGCATTCATCTTTGCTGTGCTAGAGTGATTTGTCAATACACTCATGTACTGACTACCCAATAATAGGAGACACCCATGATCTCGTCGAAGTTTAAAAAAATTAATTCCAAGCTGCTGTTATCAGCGATTCCTATGGCTTCACTGTTCATCATCGGTACCCATGCCCATGCAGCAGAAAGCTGGAAGTTGCGTCAAGCGCCGGTTGGAAGTTTTGGTGGAGACATAGCCGCTCCCGCAGATAAACCAGGTTTTTTTGGTGGCGTGAGTATCAGCACACCCACCATTACAGGCATTAAAGGCCCAACAGGAGATGCCTATACCCGCCCATCGGGTATCACAAACGTCCCCCTTGGCGCCCTCAACCCAGCACTTGCACCCTACAACGCTTACAAAGCATCCGTTGCAAATGGGGCTGTTAGTTTTAATCAAGATCAAACTCAGATTAATTTGGGTGGCGGCTACATCACAGAAGGCACTTACGCAGACGGCAAGCTCCTGTTTGCTGCCAATGTGCCTTTTATCAAAGCAACACGCACAGCTTCACTCGTTTTTCCGAATGCGACATTCACAGGCCCTGCTGGCCCTGCACAGCTTCCAGCGGCTATTACCGGTCCTGTCAACAATGCAGTTCAAGCGAAGTCCGTCGCAGCCTCTAAACTTGCCTCTGACACCAATGAAGGGCTTGGCGATACAGAACTTTCTACGCTTTGGATTAGAAATGCAGATCGTTTAAGACTTACTGCGGGCGTTTCTTTGTTTGTGCCCACTGGCAAATTTGACCCCGTCAGACAAACGAATCTGCAATCCAACCCTGGATTCGGTGATTTCTACACCGTCAGGCCGGGTGCAACAGTCAGCTACAACTTAGACCCCAAAGAACGCATTACCATTGCCGGAAGAGTTGCTTATGGCTTCAATACGGTTAACAAAGACACCAGCTACAAGAGCGGCAATTTCATTTATGCAGAAGGCGGTATCGTCAAGGTGAGTGGTGATTTTGCTTTTGGCTTTAATGTATTTTCAATTCAGCAAATCAGTGACGACTCCTATTCAGGGACAGATAAAGACAAAATTGTCAATGGTCGTTATAAAACCATGGGTGGCGGACCCTTCATTTCGTACAAGTTGCCCGGCCAAGACATGGCTTTGAATTTTCACATCAGCAATAACTTCCAAGGTGAAAATGCAATTGTCGTGAAGAGCTACCAACTGCGTTTAATACGTGCCTTTTGATTGAATATTCCTTGAGCGTCAATTCTCATAGAGACATATTCAAATAGTCAATGTTCTTTCGGAGCCCAAAAAGTTGGCTGATGCCTGTCATCAGCCAACATTTTTTATCTCGTAGCAGGCTTCTTAATCTTAGGAAAAAAGCGGAACAACTGAGGAAGTCGCAAAGCCGGCCTCATGTGCTTCATGTCTTTCTTCAACCCGACGAGCCCTATTCTCAACTCTTGGCGCAAGCTTTGCCAAAGTTGCAATCGAGGTATGCCGTTTCTGTTTTGCACCATTGGGTGTCAGAGCCCGACGACTCAGCAGCCCCTGAGCGTGAAAAATTAAAAGCTTATAGCCAAATTGACGCAAAGAGATTGGCCGACCACTACGGCTTGGAGTTTCCTGCCCCCTATGACAAATCACCCAACTCAGAAACGTCTTTGCAAGAAGCGCATCAGCTTCGAAAAAAATGGGGTCATTATTTAAGCGGCGTGATTTATTACGAGGGCGAGTGGTATTGGGGCATTGATCGTTTGCATCATCTCGAGTCTCGTTTGAATGATTTGGGCTTGTCCACTCAAGCACAATCACTCGGACTTCACAAAGCCAAACCACTTTTCTTCACACCGCAATATCAGCCTGTTGCGCACGTTCCAGAGGGTACTGACATCGATTTTTATTTTTCATTTCGAAGCCCCTACTCCGCGATCAGTGCAGCGCAGATTTTCAAGTGGGCCAAAGAGAATGGCGTGCAAGTGAACTTGAAATATGTCTTGCCCATGGTCATGCGAGGTTTACCCGTTCCGGCTGATAAAAGAAGATACATCAGCCTTGATGCGGCGCGGGAAGCCTATGTTCAAAACGTCAATTTTGGTTGCTTGAATGACCCTGTTGGCAGACCCACTGAGCGGGGTTTATCGCTCATTCCTTTTGCACAAATGCATCAACTTGCAGAAGCTTATGTCATGTCATTTATGCAAGGTGTGTGGTCTGAGGGCTTGGATGCTGGCACCGATCAACACTTGAAAATCATGGTTGAGCGTGCAGGCTTGAACTGGCCCGCCGCCAAAGACATTTTAAAAAGTGATGCCAACGAATTGCACTGGCGCGCCACAGCCGAACAAAACAGGCAATCACTTTTTGCACTGGGCTTGTGGGGCGTCCCCTCCTTCAAATTTGAAGATGTCGCAGTCTGGGGTCAAGACAGATTCTGGATGATTGAAAAAGCCATTCACAAACAGTTTGATTTGGCATCATAAAATTAAGTCATGAAATTCTCAAGCAGTACCTCCAAGTCCTGGCTGGCCCTCTTGTCAGCGATGGCACTCATTACCTGCACGCCATTGTGGGCTAAGCGCCCCAATATCGTGGTCATGCTGGCGGACGATTGGGGCTACAGCGATGTAGGCGCTTTTGGCAGTGAAATTCACACCCCTCACCTGAATCAGTTGGCGCAAAAAGGCATGCGCTTTTCCAACTTTCACGTGAGCGCTTCATGTTCACCCACACGCTCCATGCTGCTCACCGGCGTTGACAATCATTTAAATGGTGTGGGCAACATGCGGGAAACTATTCCGCAGTCGCATGTGGGTAAGACGGGTTATTTGAGCGTGTTGAATCAACGCGTTGTCACCGTGTCTAGCTTGCTGCAAGACAATGGTTATCGCACCTATGCGTCTGGCAAATGGCATGTGGGCAAGGAACTTCACAACCTGCCACCAGCACGCGGCTTTGATCGCTCATTGGTCATGGGCGACAGCGGCTCAGACAATTGGGAAACTGGCAAACTTTATTTAGACTTAACCGACAAGGTTTATTGGTACGACAACGGGCAAGAAGCCAAAATGCCCAAAGAGTTTTACTCGTCAGAGTTTTACATCAGCAAGATGCTTGAATATTTAAAGGCTGATGGCAAATCAGACAAGCCCTTCTTTGCTTATGTCGCATTTCAAGCCAACCACATTCCCCTTCAAGCACCGCAAGAATTTATCGACAAATACAAAGGTCGGTACGACGCGGGCTGGGATGTGTTGCGTTTAGAGCGGCGCAACAAAGCCATCGCCTTGGGTTTGATCCCTGCCAATACCCGAATGCCCGAATTGCCTTCAACGCATGTGGCTTGGAACTCTTTAAGCGCCCAAGACAAAGCGTATCAAGCTCGGCAAATGGAAGTTTATGCTGCCATGGCCGAGGCCATGGACTTTCACATTGGCCGCCTCATGGCTCATTTAAAACAAACCGGTGAATTCGACAACACCGTTTTTGTTTTCCTTTCAGACAATGGCGCTGAGGCAACCGATCCCTACGCTGTCTCTGTGGGTCGCTGGTGGCTCGATCAACACTACAACCGCGACATCGACCGACTGGGCAGCAAGGGTGCTTACAGCATCATCGGCCCCAACTGGGCGAGAGCCGCTACTTCGCCTCTGAACACCTACAAATTTTTTGCAGGCGAAGGTGGCATTCGAGTGCCTCTGATCATTTCCGGCGTGCCCAGTGCGGCGGCCAATCATGTTCATCAAAGTCTCACCCATGTGACCGATTTAGTGCCTACCCTGCTAGATTTAGCAGGCGTTGCCCACCCGGGGTCAGCCTACAAAGGCCAAACGGTGTATCCGCTCACAGGACACAGTTTGCTGCCTGTTATGCAAGGCTCAGCCACTCGAGTACGAGGACCCGATGAAATTTTGGGTTATGAGTTGTCAGGCAACAAAGCCATTTTCAAAGGCGACTTCAAACTCGTGAGCAACTTGGCGCCAGTGAGCGATGGCCAATGGCACTTGTACAACTTGGTGCAAGATCCTGGCGAAACACAAGACTTACAAAAAGAGTTGCCTGAATTGTTCCAAAGCTTGCAGACGGAATATGCCAAATGGGCCAAGGCCAATGGCGTACTGCCCATGCCAGACGGCTACGATCCCATTGAACAAGTCATCATCAATTCTCTGGTGTTTGTCTATTGGCCAAGACACCAATGGCACTTGGCGGGGCTACTGGGTTTATTCTCGTTCGCTGGTGTTTGGTTTTGGCGTCGTCGTCGCCAAGCCTCACGTTGAGCGCGACGCAACATTGTCATTTTCATCATGTCTCCCAGCGGATATTTCGACAGTCCTTGGCCTTGTGAAGATGCAAGCCCAGACAGATTGCAAATGCCGCATCAAACAAGTGGTTTGAATTTAATCAAAGGCGAGAAACTGAGAGGTACATCTCGCCGAACTCATATGTCCACCATGACCGTACTGGGTGCGCCTGGTGAAGTTTTTTTACTCACTCACTCGGTTTTACGGTCGCACTGGGGGCAACCCACCACGGCACGTGTCAGCCTCATTGACCCCATCACGCTTCAAACAATTTGCAAGTCAAGCCCTCTGGCTGGTGGACCTATGTGGCCAGGCGGTATGGCAGTGCATGCCAATGGCCACTTGCTGGTGGTGTATGGCCGATATGCGCATCAACTCAATCGTCAATGCCAACTGCTTCGAACGCTCAAACTTCCTGTGAATGAAGCTTACAACTCCTTTGTGGTGCTGCAAAATGGTTTAGTGGTCACTAAAAATCTCTCCGCTACCACCCCAGCACAACTGACCACTTTCAATGCAGACACCCTTGAGTTGGCAGCATCTACGGTGGCTTGTCCTGAGGCTTCGGTGGCGCGCTTAAGTGCACAAGGCAATACCGTTTATGTGGTGGGTGTCACGCGTATCTTTCGATACCACTGGCGCGATACTGAGCAGCGCCTTATCAAAGACCCAGATTGGGAATTCGACTATTTAAAAAATGCAAGCCAAAGCCACGGCTGGGATGTGGTGCTAGATGAACACGATGCTTGGTTCATGGACAACGGCGCTCACAATTACCTGGTTAGCATGCTGGGTGCTGGCCTTAATGCATCTGCCAACCGCTTAATTAGAGTTTCCTTAACCAACTCGGAGAACCATCAAAGCTGGCCTGTATGCGGTATAGCAGGAGGCGCTATTACCAACCCACCACTCATTGATCAGATACGCAAAATTGTGGTGGCCTACGACTCGGCCAATCGGCATTTAAGAGCATGGCGTATTCAGCGAAATGACAATACAGACCGCTTAGAACTTGAAGAACTTTGGCACCACTCAAATTTTGGCGCTGCCAGTCACATGTTGCTGTTTCCAGATACTGGCGAACTTTGCGTGAACGATTACAGCCGATTCAATGAACAAGTGGTCGTGCTTGATATTAAATCAGGTCAAGAAAAATCGCGCATTCGAACAGGCGGCCTCATGCAAGGCGTGGTGTTTCCCAGCGCGGGTTGGAAACGCGATTTTTATTGGTGCTCGATGGACCGGCTGACTCGGGTTCACATCAAATCTGATAAAGCTTTCGTTTGAGCAAAAACTCAGTCAAAAAATAACAAGCACAATATCAAACATCAAAGCACACACATGAGCAAAACAATTTTAATCACAGGTGCAGGCTCAGGCATAGGCAAGGACACCGCATTTGCTTTGGCTCAACGGGGGCACCGCGTTCTAGCCACCACTCAAACAGACTCGCAAGCCTTGAGCTTGGAACAGGATGCACGGACTAACAATGTTGTCCTTGAAGTTTTCAAACTTGACATCACGCTTGAGCATGATCGAGAAAAGTTAATGCAATACGACCTCGATGTTCTCATCAACAATGCAGCCATCGGTGAATCGGGCTCGTTGGCCGAGGTGGACATGAAGCGAGTTCGCCAATTGTTTGAAGTCAATCTTTTTTGCACTTTAGAGCTCACGCAAGTGGCACTTCGCAAGATGATCAAACGAGAAAGCGGTACGGTTTTATTAGTAAGCTCCATTGCCGGAAGAGTACCCATGCCCTTTCTCATGCCCTACAGCATGAGTAAATTTGCGCTCTCAGCAGCAGGGGCAGGCCTGCGCGCCGAAATGGCCCAGCTCAAGAAAAACATCCACATCTCGCTCATTGAGCCCGGCGCCATTCACACCGGTTTCAACCAAGCAATGACCGACAGCAAATATAAGTGGATGGGAAGCTCCTCCTACTTTGCTCATCAAGTAGAAAAAATGAAGAAACAAGAACGCGCCACGTTCAAATTGCTGGAAGCACGAAGCACACAGGGCATAGTCAAACAAATTATCAAAGCGTCTGAAGCCAATCGACCGAAGTTGAGATACGTCTCACCTTGGATACAAGGCTTTGGCGTTCGAATGGCCAGAATTTTTGGAGTTTAAACATGAGAATTGGAAAATTGGGCTCAGCCCTCATTGTGGTTGCACTCTTAGCAGGCAGCTTGTACGCGTTCAGAGAACCTGTCACCATGTTCGTGGCCAAGCACGTAACAGTGCAGCGTTTGAGCAGTAACCCGCTCAAGGATTTACCCGACGGTTTACACATTGCAGTATGCGGCGCTGGCTCTCCCTTGCCTGATGATCTACGCGGCGGGCCCTGTACCTTGGTCATTGCAGGCCAGCAGCTGTTTGTATTTGACACTGGCAACACCAGTAATCGCAACATCAACAAGATGGGGTTCAGCCCAGGTCTCATCAACGGCATTTTTCTAACGCACTTTCATTCAGATCATATTGATGGTCTTGGTGAATTGCTGATGCAGCGCTGGGCGTCCAACTCAAACGTTCAACCCGTGAATGTTTATGGTCCTGAAGGCGTGGAAACCGTGGTCAATGGTTTCATGCAAGCCTACACCTTGGACCGAAATTATCGGGTTGCCCACCATGGCGACGCTGTGCTTCCGAAAAGCGGATTTGGCGCCACTCCCCAAACTTTCGCACTGCAAGATGAGAAGGCTACCTTGGTCTATGAAAACGCAGACACCAAAGTGTTGGCATTCAGCGTGTCTCATGCGCCCATTCACCCCGCTGTAGGTTACAAAATTGTTTACAAAGATCGCAGCATCGTGATCAGTGGCGACACTACGCCCTCTGCCCACGTATTGCGTGAGGCCAAAGGTGTCGATGTCCTGATTCACGAAGCCATGTCCATGGACTTCATGAAACTTTTGCAAGAGAGTGCCGAAGAAGCCAAGCGCGTCAATCTTTCACGGATCTTAAAAGACATTACCAACTACCACACCTCTCCCGTGCAGGCCGCTGAAATTGCGCAGCAAGCTCAGGTTTCTTATTTGCTGCTGAATCACATCGCACCCCCACTTCCTTTTCCAGGCTTGGTGAGTATCTTTCTCAAGGGTACGGATGAAATTTTCAAAGGCAAGATTCAAGTGGCCAAAGATGGTGATTTCCTGAGTTTGCCCGCAGGAAAGAAAACCATTGAGACGGGTCATCGATTTTAGATTTTTAACCCATTTAAAGATTGAAAAAATCCATGCGTCAACTGCCTCAGATCAAGAATTTCCTGCGCACCCCTGAAGAAAGATTTCAAAATCTGTCCGACTTTCCCTATGCGCCACATTACACCGAGATTGGTGGCTTGCGAATTGCTTATATGGACGAAGGTCCCAAAGATGGACCCGTGGTCTTGCTCATGCACGGCGAGCCCGCCTGGTCTTTTCTTTACCGAAAAATGATTCCAGTTTTGGTGAATGCCGGCATGCGTGTTTTGGTGCCCGATCAAGTGGGTTTTGGCCGCACAGACAAACCCACCAAGCGCTCAGACTACACCTATGAAAACCATGTGCAGTGGATGAGCGCTTGGCTTGAATCTGTCGATGCCAAAGACATCACTTTGTTTTGCCAAGACTGGGGCTCACTCATTGGCCTTCGCATGGTGGCCGAGATGCCGGATCGGTTTGCACGCATTGCCTTAAGCAACGGCGGCTTACCCACGGGCAATGAAAAAATTCCTCGCGCATTTCACATTTGGCGCGCCTTTGCCATGTACAGCCCGTGGTTTCCCATTGGCAAAATTGTGCGTTTCGGCTGCGCTCAAGGCTTAAGTGATGAAGCTGTGGCCGCTTACGATGCACCCTACCCCAACAGCCGCTACAAAGTAGGCGCTAGGGTGTTTCCCACATTGGTACCCATTGACCCCAGCAATCCCGCCAGACAAGCCAATGAACGTGCGTGGGACATGTACAAAGCTTGGACCAAGCCCTTCATCACCTTGTTCAGCACGCGCGACCCAGTGACCAAGGGCGGCGAGAGGATGTGGCAAAAAAGAGTTCCGGGCGCTGCAGGTCAGAACCACACCAAAATTCGGGGTGCAGGCCACTTTGTGCAAGAGGACAAAGGAGAAGAAGTGGCGCAGGCTTTGGTGGAATTTATTCGGGCCAACTAAGCGACACTTCATTCAGCTGCTCGCAAAACTCAGCATTTTGCAGGGGCTCAGTTGCCGTAATAAATGTACTCGTCGGTTGGCAGCGTTTTTTGCCTCAGATGCTTATCAATGGCAATGGCAGCCTCCGCCATAGAAGGCCAGTTAGGCTTAACTTGCGTCGCATTGAAAGCTTCTAATTCTTTCTTCATGCTGGTCACTCTGGCAGGCTCTTGCGTGGCCAAATTGACTTTTTCGGTCGGGTCTGTGGCCAGGTGGTAAAGCCAGTCTTTTCTGGGATTTTGCGTGACTTGCAATTTCCAATCACCTTTTCGAATCACCCGATACGTGTCGGTTCGCCAGAACAACGAACGATCTGGCCCTTTGTCGGCAGGTTTGGCTATTTGGGGCAATAAGTTAATGCCATCCATGGGTCTATCGGTGGGCAACTTAGCACCAGTGGCAGCAGCCACCGTAGTGAAGATATCCATGTGGTTGACAGGCAATTGCGGCTTCACACCTTTGGGAATGCCTGCGGGCCAACGCATAAAAATGGGGACCCGAATGCCGCCTTCGAAAAAAGTGGCCTTCCAGCCACGGAAGGGGCTGTTCAAACCATCGAGGCCGACATAATGTGCACCGCCATTGTCGCTGGTAAAAATCACAATGGTGTTGTCGTCTAAGCCCTTGTCCTTAAGTGTTTGCAGCACACGGCCAATGTTGCGGTCGAGGTTGCGAACCATGGCGGCATACACACGCAATGTGTGATCTTCAATGTGCGACAGTGCTGCGTAGTCTTCTTTGGTGGCTTGCAAAGGTGTGTGCGGCGCGGTGTAGGACAAGTAAAGGAAGAATGGTTGATTGCGGTTGGCCTCAATGGCTTTTTCGGCTTCGTCAGTGAGGTAATCGGTGACGAAACGCTTGGGCTTGAAAAGTTCGCTGTTGTTAAAGCGCATGCCAAAACTGCCCGCAGCCCATTGGAATCTGTCAATGATGTCAAACGATTGCTGTGAGTTCACTACATTAGGATCGTTCTCTGGCAAGTAAAGAGAGCTGGCATGTGGAAAAGACAAAGACTCATCAAAGCCATGCGCATACGATCTAAATTCAGGCGCATCGCCCAAATGCCACTTTCCCACATGCAGCGTTCTATAACCTTGCCCCTTGAGCAACTTGGCCAGCGTGATTTCTGAACGCGGCAGTCCCATGGTTTCATAAGGAATGAGATCTTTTTCACGATCAGCGTGATAAATGGCGTCATGCACTTGGTTGGAGCCCTTGTAGTGGCCAATGACTTTCATGAACTGCTTAGGCGTTGGCGTGAACTCATAGCCAAAGCGAGTGGGATAACGCCCGGTCATCATGGCGGCACGTGAAGGCGCACAGGTGGCATTGCCCGAATAACTGGTTTCAAAATTGGCACCTTGCTGCGCCAAACTGTTGATAAAGGGGGTGGGCACAGTGCCTTTGGCCAGACCACCACCGTTCAAGGTGATGTCGTTGTAGCCCAAGTCGTCGGCCACAATCAGAACGACATTGGGTGGTTTGGCACCCGCACTGGCTTCAGTACTGGCTGAAGGGCCTTTAGGAATGGCCCAAGTCACCTCTCTGTTGGGTTCATGCTCAACTCTGATAAAGATTTTGACCACCCAAAGAAGCACTTCTGCTTGGCCACCTTTGACATAAAGCCCCCCAACAACCAGCACGACGGCTGAAATTAACAATCCAAAAGCAATGACAATTTTCTTCAGCATAATTGGCCCATAGAGGCGGGTTTTAAAAGTTTGGATGATAAACCTCCAAACTCTTGCTCTAATTCAGAGAAAAAACCCTTTTAAAACAAGGATGTCATAAAAACATACATCAATGTATGGAAAATATAGCAAAATATTGCTTCACCGAGTAGCCCTCCAAAACCCTCGGTCCTATTGGAAGATTTTCATGTCTGAACTTGCTGTTAGAAAACTATTGGTTGACCTCACCACGCCTTTTGAAAAGCGCTGGTGTGGTGGTGACGCTTTCAAGTCAGCGTTCTTCAATGCTTTGTCCATGAGCTTTCCTGTGGGCGAGCAGTTTTTCATCGATTCAGTCCGCGAAGGCGCCAAGCAAATGGACGACGCCACACGGGAAAAATTTGCGGAGGAAGTGAAAGGCTTTATTGGACAAGAGGCTACCCACCGCCGCATCCATGCGCTGTTCAATGGCCACATTGAATCGCAAGGCTTCGCCAACAAAATTGCAGAGCGCTCAGCCAA
>ERZ767114.496-NODE-496-length-21242-cov-13.006662_pt1 | contig 21242 bp, 30 predicted proteins | sample MGYA00374952_ERZ767114 | MGnify/ENA primary metagenome ERZ767114 (study PRJEB28939, sample SAMN06267156) | marine metagenome | isolation source: Columbia River Estuary | place: USA:Columbia River Estuary, USA | collected 2012-05-05 ...
TCCCTACGTCGATGCTTAGATCAGGGAAAGAGACCAATTCACACATATAAAAGTATCGCGGCGTGGTACATATATGCGAGAAGGTTTGGTAGGGGGTGCACGAAGATAAAGTATAGCGAACCCAATTGGGTCCTTCTAGAACCACTCCTCAGAGACGGTCATGTCGATGACTTTGTATCAAATGAAAGATTGTGGGGGGACATTCCAAAAAAATATATTACATTTACAAGAGATCTAAAATCTATTCTACTCTCCCAAACATATGAAAAAGAAATTGACCTTCTCGGTTAATTATGATTTGATAAAATACTTCGAAATGAACGCTTCGCGATGGAACCCCAGTGTATAAGCCATGATAGGTCTTGGTATCCCATACACTCCGAGAACTCTCTGTAAGCCGTGTGAGCTTTTTGGATTGCTCCAGTCAATTCACGCTCCGACCGTTCCGCCTCCAAAACCTCTCTCGCAAGAAACTTCTCGTATATTTCCTTTTCATTTTCAATCTCGAAGACCTTTGCACGAAGTTCTGAAATTGTATAGTCTCCCAAAGTGACACCATGGGTAGTGGCAATTTCTACCAATGCGTCCACCTTGAGAGCAGGTGTTACTTCAGTCCGCTTACTTATGTTTTTGTAGTGGTTACTCACATTGTCATAGTAACACATAGTCATAATCCACTGATAACATTTATCTATACAATTCCGATCTATAACAATTTCCTGCTCCGAAAAATCCGGTGTAACACACAACGTATCTTTGGGACCATGGAGATGCTTCATTATATTACACATCTTAAGGTATTCTCCTTCGGGGATTGAAGAAGAATTTTCATCAATGAGGCTCATAAGTTCTTGAACAGACATTCTTACATTTTACATTACAATGTCGCACTTAGGTTTGATGCAACTAAACGAATTGTTTCTACATGCTCTTCACCCCTCTCAATCAACCGATTTGCCGCTTCACCCGGAAGACATCCCTGATCTATCATTATATCTTGGATCAATAACTCTGCGGCCCTCGCAACCGAATGCCCCTCATCCATTAAACTCTCCATGGTTGCCCAATCTGTGTCACTATATGGATATGGTTGTGAATAGAAATCTAAGGGTGCACCGGATAATGCATCGTTAGTCATCGGTACACTCGTATCGTACCCCAAATAAATACTGGGTTCATATCTTAAGCCTCTGGGCTTATTTACAAGATCGTGGATGGCTTTCATAGAGTTACACATCTCTATGTAGTCCCCCTCTGGGATGGTGCCGACGTTCTTGTCTACAAGTTCCATAAGTTTACGGAGTTGTTCCATTTTTATATATTTTATATTTTATTCATTTGACTTAGGTTGAATGTTGAAGTTGAAGACAATTTTGCCTTTGACTGAATCAATCTAAAATTGTCAAATAAAAATTTTGTATCATATTCTCTATACATCGAAGTTCTCACCTCATCAGTCAACTCAACCAATTCATTTAGAATTCTACGATCTCGACCACTTATCGATAAGAATGATATCAGCCTTTTACACTTCTTATAGAGAACATCCAATTGTTGATTACGAACAACTTTGTCATTCATGGGAAATTCGACACATATATTTTCATTACATTCGTTAGTGGTTTCAACTAATTGGTATTCTTGTTTCCGAACAAATCTCGGGGTAAAGAAACTGAACATGTTCTTAAATATTTCGGACATTTTTTTGGTGCGGGTGGTGGAGTTTTCAATTTTGGGGGTGAAATAACTTCCCGCCAAATCAAACGTTGAACGTCTGGACAAAGTGGTGCAGTAGCCTGGCAAAAAGCCACTGCAAATTCGTCAGTATAGAGTGGAATGTAGTCCATTAATCGGTATGACTTTCATTGTCACTTTCCTGAAGACTTAGGTTTCGTTCGAGCCTTTGTTTCTCGAGTTGAACATCAAGGTATATCCTGTAAGGTGCATCACATACAGCAGACTTTACCCACATGAAAATATTCGTAAGGTACTGTGGACCCATGTCCATAGTGGTGTTGGCAATTGCCTGAAACAACATTATACTATAGAATGTCACTTCTTTTTTATACTCTTAAACATCTTTATATATTCTGGAACCATCCAAGTAGTAAGTACCCCAGCCAAAGATATGAACGAATGGAACGGTGTCATATAATAGTATTTTAAATGTTTTTTTATATTAGAATGTCCCTCGACGATATACCTAAAAAGGTTCAGTACGTTATATTAGATTCAAATTTTGTAGATGGAACAAATAACACATTTTCCCTAGACCTTAATTTGAAATCAAATACACATGTCGAAGATATGAGTAGAGTCCTGGGTATCAAGATGGTTGACTTTTATATCACACAAGTTGGTGACCTAAATCCAACCAGTGACAGTCATCCAAGTGATATAGCTAAGTTTGTTGATATTGTTTGTCCGGAGATTCCAAAGGTTGCTCAACTACTGGACGAGAGGCATGGACAAATTTTAGCAAGAGTCCCATTAGAAAGACATTTTAATCATTCATCACATACAGTCCTTCGCGACAAACAGTGGAAACGTTTCCAACAAAAAACTAATTATTTCAATCCTATATCCATTAAGAAACTTAACTTCAACATATATGAACAACAGGATGATGGTGATTATGTGACCCTTCAACCAGACTCAAAGTGGTATATGATTCTTGAAATTACTACAGTTAATGTAAAAGAAAAACCAAAAGATCGAGAACTTCAAATTCTAATGGCACTCGAAAAACTTTTGAAAAAGATTGACACCCTCAATCATAATGTTCAAAAGTTACCCGACAAACCACCCGAAGAGAATCCCAAAAAATATTCATTTGGACTTCTTGTTGCATTTTTAGCATCCATACTGGGTGGATTTATATTTTGGGTAAATAAAAGTCCTGTTACATAAAGAATGTTACCAGGTCTGGGTGTAGGAACTATCATGAGTATATTAGCCATATGCTCAGGGACACCCCTCGAACCCCTACCACTTCTATACATCATGGCATCAGCTCGTTGGGCGTATGGAGGTGATCGTTACCTCGATGGTAAAACTGAAGACACACCCGAATCTATAGCAGGAGCTCTTCTACTAGCAAACCTAATTCTTTGGTATTCTGATCAATCCAAATATATTGCACCCGAAGTTCTTTCTATCCTGATATATCCATCATTCAAACAAAATTTACCATTACTTAAACCATTCTACGTGGGGACATTTTGGGCGGGAGCTATCAGTGTTGTACCACATCTCATAGCTCACGTGGATGTTATTGAAAATGAAACAATTGCCATGGGACTCCTCGCGTCGAGTGTATCTAACATGGCAGACATTGAAGATGTAGAAGATGATATTAAAAATGGTATTTATACTATTCCGGCAACATTTGGCGTGACCCCCACACGCGCTCTCTCAGCTGGTCTTTTTCTGGGTTCTGTATACAAAAGTGGTATCGTGCCACACGCACTACCTAAAGTTCGTCATAAGAAAACTCTCCATAGAGCTCCTCTAATATATGTAAAATGTCCCGCACATCTTTGAGTGATGACTCAGTTGAACGTAAATTCCACTGTGTCAACATCTTAAGTTTCTTTTGCGCCATCTTGTGCTTTCTAACCTCTTCCTGAAGTTCGCTTATTTTCAAAGTATCTTTTTCAGATTTACGCTGAAGACTTTCGAGGGTCGTTGCACTTCGACGTTTTACGGGTCTAGTTATACCCCGAGCTCGTCTAGGACCTTCTGTCGTGTTGTAAATATGAATAAGTGTAGTCATATATAATTACTGGTGTATATTCTTTATGCTGTGGAAGCCGCCTTCTTTTTGGGGGCAGCCTTCTTCGCCACGGATTTGGCTTCGACTGGTACAGATGCACCTGGACCTGGTGGACCTGGTGGACCTGGTGGACCTGGTGGACCCATTGGACCAACAGAACCCTCACCGACTGGGCCTCCACATTGATCGATAATCTTAGAGAGTAGGTCATACAATCGCGTTTTATCGAGGCGGGTGCGTTTGATTTCATCGTCAATCTCTTTGCGTAGAGCGTCCATTGTTATATATATAAAAGAAAGATTATCTTTAAAGTAAATGATCATCATAGGTCCTGGACTAAATTCGGGAATAGGCCACCATGCGAAGAAATACACCAATGTGTTCCCCAGTTCTGAGTATTACATCTTTGGAAATCAACTCCCTGAGGTTGATCATGCCCTAATTTTCATGCTTCCCATACAACCACACTTAGAATATCTCAAGTATGTACGAACACGTGTTAAAAATTTAGCGTGTATGACTGTATGTGAAACTGAAACAGTTCACGAGGACTATATTCTCATCATGAAAGAGTTTAAGAAGGTCGCGGTTCCCAGTGAATTTTGTAAACGCGTCTTATCCAAACAATTTCCCGAAAATGAATTCTATATCATTCACGCTCATATCCCAAAACCTAGAGAAAAACCATATACATTCTACCACATTGGGAATATCATGGACCCACGGAAGAAATTCCAAGATGTTTTACAGGCCTTCATAAGACTGAATGAAAATAATACGAGATTAATTGTCAAAGCGACATGTAGTCAAGATGTAGATATCAGACTTCCGAGGGTTGAAGTTATAAACGGTGTCATTTCTGATCAAGAAATGGATGACATTCATAATCGTTCAGATTGCTACGTGAACTTTTCCCACTCTGAAGGTGTAGGTATGGGGGCTATCGAAGCTGCCCTGCGAGATAAACCAGTGATTATAACAAATTATGGGGGTGCACCGGAGTATGTAAAAACACCGTACACCATTGACTGTGAACTTCAGGAGTTGGAGAAGGATGATTTCCTCTTCAAAAAGGGTATGGTTTGGGGTAAGCCAAACTTTGACCAACTCTTGGAATTCATGAGACACGCATATGATAATCGCGTTCGCCACATGGATCACGAACACACTAAAAAACTTGTTGGGAAAGAGAATATTTTACAAGAATTCCTCTTGAATGTAATTGGTAGCGAAAGTGATAAGACCGATGAGGATAGTACCACTCATGAGTGAATCTCTCTGTGCAATGATAGTCATAACGAGATCATCAATAACTTGAATACCCGTAGGCTTCTTGGCGATGCGGGGAACGACAATACTTATTACGATGTAAAGAGCCATCGATATTATTACAGGTCTAAGACTTTCCTGGTCTAACATCTTCTTTCTATTATTCAACTATTTTAATTTGAGACACATCAACCTTCGCCCCAATCGTGGCATTTTTCACACTATGTTTTCTGCAATAATCTCCACAGATCGCTTTGAAAGAACAAGGCTTTCCAGACATCGTCACCGCACAACAAATCTTCTTGGATGTCCTTTGCTCGGTCACAACATCTGGGGTCTTTTCCAAAACCACTATCTTCTGGGTATCCCTTTGCTGTTGATGTTTCAAGTATCGCATTTTCATCTTCCACGTTGCATCCGCGAGATGATAACACCTGTCGTCTGGCTCAATAAGACGGTACATAGTCACCGCATTACTGAGACAATTTTCCCAAAGAGTATCGCGAACAACTTCCATTTTTAGAGATACTTTTTACTTTCCATCTACTGACTTAGGTTGTCAAGCTTCACCCCCTATTTCCGCCAAATATATGTCAACATTTCCTGCAAATTCTGGACAAGATTCAGTAGTTTTTTTAGTCACCATATCTTGAACATTCAATACATGCTCCTTAAATTTCTTGACATTTATACCAGTGGCATTATGAATTTGAGACTCTGTTGCAATATCCTTCAAAGCATATAGGTAGGCCGCAGCATAGTTGGCATGAAGCACGGCGATCACGGGAGACTTATCCTGCTGTGCCGCTGTGGCGTAACGAGCCGATTGTCTGACCAACTTCTCTATGGATTGTTTCATTCCCCTAGATTTATTTTGCATAACCAAAACCAAAATAAAGATCGCAACTATGAAGTATGTATACATCTTTCCTATTCTATCTAAAGAAATTTTTATATGAAACTTAAAAGAATAAATACTTATTCATCTAATGAATGTCATTGTAGGAACCACCCTTATTATAGCCGCCACTCTTATTATTTGTAAACTATTAACTCCAGTGTCGAAGCCCATCAAGAAGAAGGAACCTGTCAAGAAGAAGGAACCTGTCAAGAAGAAGGAACCCGTCAAGAAGAAAGAGCCCGTCAAGAAGAAAGAACCTGTTGAGAAGAAGGAACCTGTCGAGAAGAAGGAACCTGTCGAGAAGAAGGAGCCCGTTAAGAAAGTCAATCCCTATTTTGCCTTCTGTAAGGAGAAACGTCCCGAGATCATCGCCGCCAATCCAGAACTTAAATTTCGTGAGATTGGTAAAAAACTTGGTGAAGAGTGGAGGAAACTTTCAGACAAGGAGAAGGATGAGTATAGAATGTGAGTTAAAGTTTAAATTGTGTATAAATATATGGAAATACCGGTGTGTGAAATTAATGAATATCTGCTTCCCCATTATGTTCAGGCATCCGAAGAACCACTAGATGAAACATTTGAGTGTAGTATATGCTGTGACTATTCAAACAAATGTATAATATCATTACCTTGTGGTCACAAATATCACGGGGAATGTTTAAACGAATGGATTGATAATAAGTGTAGATCGTGTGGTGCGAAAAGATTACGCGATACTTCTACATGTCCTATGTGCAGAGAAGAAGTTAGAATTATTCCAAATTATAATTTCTGGTTTAAACTTGGTACAGAAACATGTAACCTGATCAAATGGAATGATTTCATTCGAAAAATTTTAATACACACAAAACATGTAAAAAGGTTGGATAAAATTCAAAAATATATGAAAGTTGTAGTCATAAATAATTTAGATTTTCTCTCACGTCATAGTCTAGACTGTATTGACTATGATTTTTATAATCTCGAAAACATTAAAGAACCCGTTATCGAAGAACCCAAACGTTCCTGTATACCATTCATCAAGTATAAAAGGATACTCACATTGGAAGAGAAAGTTTATATATTTAAGTTTAAAATAAGACTAGGAGAATATATAGAATATTTAGAATACATTTCTAACAATATACCCAAACCCCAAATCCTTACAGATTGGTGTAAAAAAATTTACATTTTTAAAAAGAGTATATACAGATTTAGAAAGGTGTGTGAAAAGTTTGAACCTAAGTTAGATTTTTGATTTGTAATAAAACAAAGAAAAATGACTCACTCGACGCCATCAGTTTTCGATTTGATTTGCGCGGGAAAACTTCGCACCGGCAGCTACGTTTCATGTAAACTTCCTCATAAGAGGGGCATCTGCAAAGGGGTCCTGCAATCAAACGGGGAAATCGCTTTTGGGATCGGTGGAATATCCACACTATTTACGCTCAATAAATTCGTCGAAAAAGTTTTCGGTTACAACCCGAATGGTTGGACGACTGTTTGCGACGAACATGGTGTTAAACTCGATGAAGTTCGAGCAAAGTATTTGTGTGAACAAAACCTAAGTTAGAGTTTTGAATTGTAATAAGTATATCAAAATGACCACCCCACCCGAATCTTATATCACTGAACTGAAAAAACTGCCCACCCGTTTCGATGTTAAAAACTTTAAACCAATGAACCTGGAAATGGAGGACCCATTCACAGAAGACGAGTATTGGCATGTGAAAGTACAAAAACGCTATAACGAATGTTATGATACAGATTTTAATCAATACATTGATGAATATGAAAATTGGAAGGACATTAGTGAAGTAAAAAAGGATACTGAAAATCCATACAAGCAATTTAAAGCATGGGAAGGGGTTATTATAAAGGGAGGTTCCCCAGTTTCATTCAAGTTTATTCATCACTCCACTACTGATGGTGATGTGGACCTCGAGGTGGACGAAGACGAAGATGTAGACTGTTTGACGGAGTTTCTCTGTGACAAGCTCATCTGGGAAAATGATAGTGGGGATGAATCAGTGGCGATCCAGATGTTTCCTCCTCCTCGCCGAGAATGAAAACCTAAGTTGAGATCCATTCCTACAATTTTTAAGTTTTAATTAAGAGCCATGTCACCCAAGTCTAATATGAGAGGTTTTCATGAAATCAATGAAGAGTTATACAAATTAAGTAAAAACGAAGATAAAGCAATTACTCATGAAGATATAAAAATTTTATATAGGAATTTGGACAATTGTATTTGGGATACAATATTATACACAAATGATGACATAAAATATCGGATTGATGAAATTGAAATACATTCCTTTGAAAAGGGTCTCGAAATCGGGAGAGGGTGCCCGGACGCCAAGCGCGTAGCACGACACCAGGCGTCTATAAATACCAACTTGCGTGAATTGAATATTATTTTGGAAACAACGGATGACTCTGAAGAAGATAGTGAATGAAAATCTAAGTTAGAGTTTTGATTTGTAATAAATATATGTCCTTTTCTTATTATAAAGAACTGGCTTTACATTTTCGCCCCAATTTGAAAACATCCAAATCTAATTCTAATATATATGGTGAAACTGTTGAGCAATATGTAAAAATGAATATCAAATGTTTTCGGTGTGGTAACAAGTTATGTAAGTTGCCAATTAATGAAGAACTTAGAGACTTTAGTTGTTCCAATATGAAATGTCTGATGACGTATCAGGTAAAGGGTTATACAAGAAAATATCCTCACAAATATAACGTAAAAGTATTTGTCAATTATGAAAAAGTAAAAGAAAGTATTGAACGAAGATTTCATATAGATTGGATTGTCGTAAATTATGACATTGAAAGCGATAAATTTACGGGTGTTTTTTGGATTAAACATGAAAATCTCCAAACTTGGATGTTGGATTTTAAACCAAATTTTAAATCACAATTACAATTGGATTTCTGTTATATAGATGATGATTCGTTTTGTGTAGACGATGATGGTGAATGTGCGTGTGGGTGTCGTGGTTATGACACTGATTGGGTTCAGTGTGATAATTGTCCCGATTGGTATTTACAAAAATGTGTAGGACTTTCATTTATGGAAGCCAAACAAAATAATTGGGTGTGCCCTAATTGTTATCGAAAACCTAAGTTAGAGTTTTGAATTGTAATAAGTATATCTAAATGGAGAGCGTCCAAAAGCTCACCCACATCGAGCACATTCTCAAGAGACCTGATTCCTACGTCGGTCCAGTTGAACTTGGCACGGAACACTACTGGGTTCTCCAAGGTGATGCATTCACCAAGAAGAATCTCAAGTATTCCCCAGCTCTCTTGAAAATCTTTGATGAAATCCTCGTCAATGCGATCGACCGCAACTCCCTCCACCCCAAGGGTGTAACCTCCATCTCCGTCTCTATCGACAAGGACCAAGGCTCTGTCACGATCGAAAACAATGGACCCCTTGGTGGTATCGGTGTCCGAATGCATGAGAAGGAGGGGCTGTGGAACCCTGAACTCACCTTCGGTCACCTCCTCACGAGCACCAACTACGATGACAACCAAAAGCGTGTCGTTGGGGGTCGCAACGGCTATGGTGCCAAGTTGACTAACATTTACTCCTCAGATTTCTCTGTGATCATCAAGGACCACGAAGTGAAGCAGACCTACACACAGGGGTGGTCCAACAATATGACAACCTGTCATCAACCCAAGATTAAGAAGCACGCGGGTGCCATGTCATCTGTGTCCATCACCTTTACCCCAGATTGGAAGAGGTTTGGAATGTCCAAGATGGACGATTCAATCTACCAAATTTTCCAAAAGAGGGTTTGGGATGCAAACATCTGCACGACCCCTAACTGTAAGGTCAAGTTCAATGGAGATGTTCTCCCAAAGACATCCTTCGAAGCCTACGCAAAGATGCACGAGGGTGTTGAGAATGTGTGCTCCGTCGTATCTGACAGGTGGTCCGTGTGTATCGGTCCAGCTGAGAATGGTATGGAACAGGTATCCTTTGTCAATGGTATCTGCACGACTAAGGGTGGTAACCACGTAGATCACGTGGCATCCCTAGTGGCCAGTGGAATTATCGAAGACATGGCGAAGAAGATCAAACTGAAGCCCCAGCAGGTGAAGAACACGTTCAACATCTTCGTCAAGGCGACCCTAGAGAACCCAACGTTCTCGAGTCAGGTCAAGTCTGAATGCACCTCAAAGTCCCAAGACTTTGGCTCGAAGTTTGATCCCCCGAAGAACTTCATCAAGAATGCCCTAAAGACTGGAATTCAAGATGAACTTCTGGCACTCTCGAAGTTTAAGGAGATGAAGGAACTCAAAAAGTCTGACGGTGCCCGGAAGTCTAAGATTACGGGGATCCCCAAGTTGGACGACGCGAACAAGGCTGGTACCGCACAGTCGGGAAAGTGTACACTCATCGTGACAGAGGGTGATTCGGCTAAGACCCTGGCGGTCGCAGGTCTCTCGGTGGTTGGGAGGGATCACTACGGTGTCTTCCCCCTCCGTGGGAAATGTAAGAATGTGAGGGATGTCTCAGTGGCTCAACTCTCATCTAACCAGGAGTTCAACGATCTCAAGAAGATTTTGGGTCTCCAACAGGGTAAGGACTACAAAGATGTCTCCGAACTCCGCTACGGGAGGCTCATGATCATGACGGATGCAGATAATGACGGGTCCCATATCAAGGGTCTCATCCTAAACATGATCCACTACTTCTGGCCGAGTCTCCTCAAGTTGGGATTTGTCGTTTCTATGGTGACCCCAATCATCAAGGCTACGAAGGGTTCGGAGTCTATGTCCTTTTATACTGACTCGGCTTTCCGAACCTGGTATGGTTCTGGAAAGGCTGGGTGGAAAATCAAGTACTACAAGGGTTTGGGTACCTCAACATCTGCGGAAGCGAGGGAATACTTCAAGAAGATTCAGGATCTCACAGTCAAGTTTGACATGGATGTGATGACTGACACGTCGATCATTCTCGCATTTGACAAGAAGATGGCTGATTCACGGAAGACCTGGCTCCTAGACAGCACAGCCAAGGAGGCTTCGGAACTTGAGGTTCCCTATGGGAATGTGAAGCAACTTGACATCACAGACTTTGTTCACAAGGATCTGGTGAACTTCAGTCTCGCAGACCTGAAGCGATCAATCGCCCACGTGGCAGATGGTCTCAAACCCTCTCAGCGGAAGGTTATGTATTCCTGTTTCCAGAAGAACCTCAAGGATGAGATGAAGGTGGCACAATTGGCAGCCTATGTGGCTGAAAAGAGTGCCTACCACCACGGTGAAGTCTCCCTCGCAGATACAATCGTCAAGTTGGCGAACGACTACACTGGATCCAACAACATCAACCTCCTCGAACCATGTGGTCAGTTCGGAACCAGGTTGATGGGTGGGAAGGATGCATCCCAGACGAGGTACATCTTCACCAAGTTGACCAAAGAGGCCCGGAAACTCTTCGATCCCAAGGATGATGCAGTTCTCAACTACCTCGACGATGATGGACGCCCCATCGAACCAGACTTTTACATGCCCACCTTACCTATGGTTCTGGTGAATGGAACGGAGGGTATCGGTACGGGTTTCAGTTGCTACGTACCTCCATTCAACCCCGAAGATATCAAGGAGAACATCAAGAGAACTTTGGAAGGTGAAGACCTTATCGAGATGAAACCATGGTTTAGGGGTTTCAAGGGACGGGTCTACAAGGATGACGCCGGTCTATGGATCACAGAGGGTATTTACAGGGACACCGGTTCCAGACTCAAAGTCACTGAGCTTCCACCCGGGAGGTGGACCCAGGACTATAAGGAGTACCTGGACACACTTGTGGAAAAGAAGATGATCAACAGCTACACGAACAACAGCACCACGGAGGATGTGGATTTTGAGATTTTTGGCTACACTGGGAAGGACTTGGTGAAGGACCTCAAGATGAAGAAGACATTCCACACATCGAACATGCACCTCTTCCACCCAACTCGGGGCATCCACAAGTATGCGAATGCTGAAGAGATTCTCAAAGACTTTGTGGAACTCCGTTTGGAACACTACAAGAAGCGAAAAGCACACCTTGTAGATGTGTTACAGAAGAAAGCTGCGATGTGTAGCCACAAGTCGAAGTTTGTCTCCATGGTCATAGAAGGGGACCTTGTGGTGTTCAAGAAAAAGAAGAAGGACTTGGAGGCTGAGATGTCCCAAACGTTCCCAAAAATTGAGGGAAACTACGACTACCTCCTCAACATCAAGACGGTGCAGTATACCGAGGAGTCTGTGGCCTCCCTCCTCAAGGAGGCTAAAGACGCGAACGAAGATTTGGAGCGTATAATGAAAACCAGTCACCTCACAATGTGGAAAATGGATATTAAAAATATATAAACAATAGTAAGCATGGGTGAAGCCGCTAAGATTTCCCTAAAAGCTATTGGAAAGCAGGATACGTACCTACTTTCCAAAGACCCAGAAGACTCCTTCTTTAATTATACATCACCCAAACAACACTCAGAGTTTCGGAAGTACCATAGAGTTAAAGATGTTTTAAATCCTGGACAAATTGGTAATTGGCCATTCGGACAGACTATTAAAGTTCAATTTAGTCCAACCAATATGGGGGACCTCTTGAGTAATATGTGGTTGAGTGTGACCATGCCCGGTATCACAGATGGAAACTATGCGGACCAATTGGGTAGACATTTACTCAAAAGTGTCACAATGTTTGTGGATGACATCGAGGTTGAAAAGATTCACGATGATTGGGGAATCATATATGATGAGTTGTACTTAGAGATGTCTGAAAAGGTAGCCAATAGATTTCTTGTAAATAGAGGTTTAGGATATGACGAATCTACACAAAATGCCACTATCGCTCGTTCTAATTCAGATTTAGTTATACCCCTCCACTTTTTCTTTTCGAGGAAATATGCCAGTGATGAATATTCCTCAAATAAACCAAATCGCCCATACTTCCCGGTATGTGCAGCATTTCGCCAAAAAATTGAATTTGAATTAGAGTTTCATGAACAAACATTCTTCACAGAAACAACAGACACCCTGCAATTGAGTTCGTTCAATTTGATAACCGAAGAAATTACTGTAAGTGCGGAAGAAAGACTTTATTTAAAAAATGGAAAACATACACTAGTCACAGATTTGGTAAGAAAACATCCTACAGAGGTGAGTGAACTTAATACGAACATCATTAAAAACAACCTAGTTCCAAATATTCCCGTAAAGTGTATTCACTGGTTTTTGAGGAACACAGATTTTGAAAATGAAAATATATCTGTGGGTGTACCTTTGGGAGACCCTGAAGAAAACTACTACAGTCAAAATAGATTTAACCTTTCTTCCAATGTAAATTTCGATCAATTACAAACATTTTTTAACCCAATTATGGAGAGTGCAAGTTTCTACATCAATGGAAAAAAATTACCCAATGTTTCAAATACAAATCATAATTACTACAAGTATCTGATACCAAGTAAAAATAGATTGGCGAGACCGTATAGAAATATCTACACGTATAGCTTCTCGATGAATCCGGTTAATGTGGAACCATCGGGGAACTTGGACTTTAGTCAAATACAGTCAGATAAAACAAATATAGAGGTGACCCTAAATACATCACCAGGTTCTCTAGTTGATATAGCTACAAAGACATATTCTCTACATATGTACTATACGGGATATCAGACGTTCACATTTGAAGGTGGATTCATGTCAATTGCTTATTAAATAGGAAGGAACGATTGTCACTGATATAGTCTATAATATTATTCTTGATACACCATTTGATGAAATTTAACTGTGCCAAAGTCGTTTGAATTTCATGAGATGTTCCGGGAACGGTGTACCCGAACTTTTGGGATCTGCAAAACGGGTCGAATAGTTTTTTACTGTATCCATCGAGACTGGATTTATATGCACAGTGGACAGTGAAGAACTTTCCATCTTTGGTTGTATAGGAAGTGTTATTTTTTTTTGAATAGTTGGTGATAAACCACTCCAAATTTCGGAGTGATATACCAGATGTTTTATCGAGAATATTTAAAAGTTTAGTTTTATTCTTTTCGTCGGTGTAAAATGTATTTATGGATGATAGTAGAATATCAGATTTGCTCATTATTTAATATACAATCCAAATCTATAAGTTCGTTTGGAGACTGACACCCTGGACACCCCCTAACGAACATTTTCTCAGGGCCATGTGTATGTATGTTTGAACTCGGTAACAATCGTTGTTTAATACGTTCTCCTTGGTGTGCATGATGTCCACAATATCCATTATTGGCTCCCTTTCTCGTACACCTCTGTCCATTGGACTTTGTACCCCTACAAAGAGATATAGAACTTGTCTTGGGTACGTCTCTTAAAAGTAGTTCCATGGGAATGCCATGTTTTTTAGAAATTATTGTGACATAATCATTCATTATCAAGTTCAATCTTTGATTCAAATCTTCATCAATAAGTTCAATTAATCTATCTTGTATATTCATCCTATATATTAGATTGTGCATAGTTTTTAAATATGTCTTCAATACTTTCATCCCTCTTTAACCTCGCCTCCTTCAATCTTCCCCTCAGGTCGACAAGTTTACCCGTCTCATCTAAACCTAATCGTTTACATTCCTCTACGAGTTGGTCCTTTTTCATTGTACTCAATGCAGGTTCTCTCTTTTTCTTCGGGGGTTTGTGTTGGTCAATGATTTCACCGAAAATTTCCTGTTTAGTGTTTTCGAACAAGGGGTCTAGAAGATCACACACCGGATTCAAAAATTTATTTTCAAAGTAGTAATGATAATCTACCGGTATGTTATTCTCCTCCACAAACTTGGGATCCTCAGACTTTTCAAATGCTTTGGCCTTCCGATCACCTGTATTAGTGAGGAGATAGGGAACACGGTCACCAGATTGGGGCTCTGAACCGGGTTTACGTTCTCGCATTTTTACAACCACTTGGACATGAGCCTGATTAATCCCCACACTTTCATCGCTGTTGATAGAAACTGATTTTCCACTGACTTTGTAGGAATCCGAAAGACCCTGGCTGAGTATAAGTTTTTCATTTGGAACATCACCAGATAGAAGTTCTATAGCTCTTTCTCGAGCCAACTCCGTTGGTGGACCAGGGTCGCTCGACGTGAGGACTACATCCAACAACTCTTTGCACACCTCGCGGACGTGAGGTGTGTTGTCGCGGCGGACAACCTGGAGACCCTTGATGTCAATATAGTCCATATGCATCTGGTCATCCTTTCCCTTGGTCCACAACTTGGCGGCGTATCGCTTTTTAGAATACAAAAAGTAAGGCCAGTACACCTTCTCAAGCTCCAAGTTGTTCGGCTTTTTGAAGAGGGCACTACACTCCTCTGCGGCACGTTCGCCAATTTCCCAACTATATTCAACAGCCTCAACCCCCTTCCGGTCACCAACATCGAACTCAACCATGACTGAATCCGTGTCCCCATACCTCACCTTTGCACCGGGAAAGTTCTTCTCTACGTAGGTTTTCGTCTCTTCGATCATCATTCGACCCTTACACGTCGTTGTAGATGCAATCGGTACACAGGGGAGAATACCTTTCCCGGCCCCAGTGAAACCATACACCGAGTTCATTGAAACCTTATAAGCCAATTGTTTACCATTGTATACTTCCTTCATGTAGCCCGTCGCGGTAGCCATATCCTTCTTGGCCTTTTTACGAAACTGTTTGAGTTCTAAAAGAATACTCGGTAAAAGACTTGGTACATCTTGAGCAAATTTATAGGTCTTTTCACCGACATTGAATGTTTCGTAGGTAATTCCAGGAATGTTCCCATACTCCTTTTCATTCATAACCCAAGATGAATAACACAGATTGTGTGCCATCATGATAGACGGATACAGAGCTTCAAAATCTAAGGCTGTGATAGGTGTATAGTATGCACCCTTTTGTGCCTCGAGGACTGTAGCACCCTCATAGGGATCGGATGTTACAGTACCATAACGGATGGTTGGAACCATGAAACCAAGCTCCCGTGCCTTTTTCGTCAATTGACTGAACACCTTAATCTGTTGACCCCTCTCAACCAGGAAACACATTGGAACCCATGTAGCTTTGGCCATCTCCAGAAGGTTTAGGAGAATGCACATCTTCTTCATCAACTTGTGGGGCAGCAGGGTATCTTTGATACAATACTCAGCAACTTCACCTAATTTTACGGGGTCACCTTCCCGGTAACGAGCAAACATCTCCCTTGGGGGCATATCAATCTTTTGGTCCCCGATGTACAATTTTGAAACATTATTGAGACTGTATGAATCCAACTTGTAACCCTTCTTGACCTCGTGGAACATATCAAATATAAAACGCCCAGACATTGGAAGAAGTTTCAAGAGATTGTCACCAAGTGCACTCGAACTCAATTTCTTGATTAAAAGTTCACATTCCTGGGACTTCAGTTTTCCCATTTTGAAAAATTCTGGGTCACATCCAACGACAAAGGCCCTCTTGTAAATATACTCAAGATCAAAACCAAATATATTCCAACCTGTGAAAATGTCAATGTCCTTTTCATGGATGTATTTTTGGAATGCTTCAAGCATCTCCTTTTCTGTATCAAAACTAATAGTATCAGGACCATCAGTTTGTTTGTAACATAAACACACCCGTTCATAGGGTTCATCACTACCAAACGTACACAATGACACTGCAATTTGGAAACACGCATCATCTGTAACATCCGCATCTGGGAACTTACCAGTAGAACTGTTACACTCTATATCAAAAGATGCTACGACAAATGGTGCGATATCATCCCTCGCCACAGGTTTAAGTGTAGTCCAATCATTACAGAACAAATCAGTATCAACACGGGCTAAATGAGAACGAATACAATTATCACCAGTCTCTAACCACCCAGTAGATTGAATTCCAGTTCTATGCATCAGCCGGAGGACGGGGTCCAAGTTAGACTCGAAGACTTTAGCTTTAAAAAAACCAGACGAGAGCTCGAGTGGTCGCTTTAGAAACGAATCCACCCGGCGTCTCATTTGAAGATTTACAAAGTCCACCTTCATAAACATAAACTCCTCATTGTTTTGGAAGCCCCAAACATCCTTCGACTTCATCATAGAATAACAGAGTACACATTCAGGGCACTTCTTATCGATCGTATTGTAAATCTCTTGAATCTTCTGCTTTGAGGTTTTCAAGTCAAGTTTGATGAAGAAGTAAGGAGTAAATGATGTAGTCACACATACAGATTTACCATCCTCAGTTTTACCAAAAATACTTACCAAATGTTCTTCTTCAGAATCCCTCGCTTCCCAGGTTAGTGCCTGGAATACCACCATATGTTTACATTGAGCCGAATTTTTAATATCATTTATTAATAAATGTCAGCAGCTTTGATTGAGCTCGTGTCGGTGGGAGCCCAGGATGTATACATCACAGGTGACCCCCAGGTCAGTTTCTTCCGTCAGAACTATAAGCGATACACAAATTTCGCTATGAAACCAGAACGCTTAGACTTCATTGGTACATTCGGTTCCAATAATGAAGTTGTCGTTCCTATCCGCTCCAAGGGTGACCTCATGAGCTACATTTGGATCGAAAACCCCGGTATCTCCGCTATAGCCAATAACACTACTGGGCTGTACTCTAATAACGCTTCGAACCCCACAGAATTTGCTCTTTGGATTGGTGGACAGAAGGTAACCCAACTTGATTCCCTCTTCATTCAAGGTGTTCACAACCCCCTCCTCCGGGATAATGCGGCTAAGGCTTCGTCAACTGTGACTACGAATACCATTAAATCTAACCACGGTGGTGACCACTTCATGATTCCCTTCTTCTTTGGTGAAGATTGGACCAAGGCACTCCCCCTCGTAGGTCTCCAGTACCACGATGTAGAGATTCGTATCAAGTGCCGCGACGGTTTCAACCCCGTGACTGCCCCCAAAATCTATGGTAACTACATTTACCTCGACACAGATGAGCGTAAGTATTTCACAGATAACGAACACGAACTTCTCATCACCCAAACACAATATCAACCATCCTCTAAAACAGATACCGAAATGGATTTAAGCTACTTCAATCATCCAGTGAAGTCTCTCCACCTCGTTTCTGGTCAGGCAGCGGGTAATGATTGGGACACCGAATTCACATTTCAAAAATCCTCTCTCTACATTAACGGTGTAGCTCTTTTCGAGGAAACATCGAATGTCTATCATCACACAGTCGTTCCCGAAATGCATAGTACAGATCTCCCAGACGACGTTCTCGAAGATCTCCCAACCTTTACATGGCCATTCTGTCTCAACTTGAGCAAGATGCAACCCACTGGTACTCTCAACTTCTCCCGTATCGATAACGCAAAATTGACTGTCACCGGACCCACGGGTGGCAACCAACTTCACAGAGTGTATGCAGTGAACTACAATATCCTCCGTATCAAGAATGGTATGGCTGGTGTCGCTTTCGGTAATTAAACCTAAGTGAGACTAACACCTCTAAAATTTTAGATAATGTCTAAGCGAAAAGCAAAACTGTCTCGTAAAATTGGTAATATCAAAGTACCAATTTTACGCGAGTGTACACACACTGAATTTTCTTTATTTTCTATTCAACCCCAAATCTTTTTGACTCGAGGATTTCCTTAGTCTTCTCGTACATCCTTGTACCATGGAAGGTTTTATCCTTCAGCTCGTCCCAAATCTCTAAACGACCTTCCAGGAATGTAACAAACTTTTCAGAGTCCCCAGCGCTCGTGTAGCGAACCCTCTCACCCCCGAGAGCTTTATTCATTGCATCTTGTTTACCCTTCAAGTACATGTCTTCACGCTGGTCGTATGTCAGACGACTTGATGAAACGTCTTTTTCCTCTTTTGCAACCATTTACTATTCACAGTACCGACTTCTTTATTCCTTTTTAGGGGCAAGGCGCCTCTTGATATCAAAGCCTATACGTCCTGTCGAAAATACAGAACAGGCACATGCACCTAGGAGCATCGCCATCATTGGTGGTGGACCCTTGGGGAGAGGACCCAACTTTTGAATCACATTGACAAACATAAACATACAACAAACAAATGAACCGATTGTCGAAAGACGCAGGGGTGTATTCACATTATACATCTCTGAAGTAGTTGGTAGTAAATCCATACCTGGGATAGATGGAAGGAGATCAGAAACCCCGGGTATCATAAATATGGGAAGCATTTATTGTATACCTACATTTTTATATAGGTGTAGTTTTCAGTCGCTGGAGAAGTTGTTTCCGCTTCTGGTTCCGCCTCTGGTTCCACTTCTGGTTCCACTTCTGGTTCCATTTCTGGTTCCATTTCCGCCTCGACAACCGATGGACCGACCATCTTATTGTCTTTCTGTTGTGACATCATCACAGCCGCCAACCCAGATGATACCAAAAATATAACCAATAATGAGATTACAAGTCCCGCACGCATTTATAGTATACTAACAAAAATTTTTAGTTAGGTCGTATTCCCTCTGGTGTAGACCCTGGGCTGAAGATGAAACCTTTGCTTTGAGTTTCAATAATTCCATAATAGTTTCATCATCAAGATACTTGAAAAAATCTCTTTTCGCATCAAGGTCGTTGAGTAAAAACTTCTCCTTTCTCGCCTGTACATACGGCCATACATGTTTACGTAAGGATACAAGCTCAGTTTCAATCTTTACAAGTTGGGGGAGAATAACCTCTCGAATGAGTTTATTTGTTTCACGAAGGTCGTCCTTGAAGTCAGTCATATTTGAATTTGATATTTATTCTTTAAACACCTAAGTTTTAGGTATCGAAAGTAAATTTATCTAAAAATGGTCACCAAAATTAAAAGAGATTTTCTATCTAAGATAAGCTCGGGTATACAATGCCTCATGACTTCATCTTATCTGTCTGATGAAATCGCTTTACAGCCATTTGGAAATGTCGAAGAAATTATAGCAAGAAAGTTCATTGCATATGAAGCCCCGAGACATCTATTCTCATGTTCTACATTTGATTCGGAATTAGATATTATGCCCGATAGTGAACTAATTAAATTCCTACTGTACCTGGACGACGTTGATATATACATCAAACGTGTATACAGTGAAGCCTATTTATCCTACCAAGATATGAACAAAGAAGAATATATACTTGCGAAAATGATTGAAGATGGAAAAGTACTAACTTTCAAAGAGTTTTTAGAGATAAAGGATTAGCTCTAGAGTGTAATATGATTGTGCCACTTGTTGCACTTTGTTTATTTCATTTTGGGTGTATTCCCAAAACCGAACCTCACGTAGTAAAGAAATTTAAACTCCGCGAACTCCAAAAACTCCCTAGAGATTGGGAAAATGACGATATAACTACTCACGGTGTAATATCCCTAATGAATGAGTTCTCTAGGGTGAGACGACAGTGTGATGATAGTATAGTTTTCACCCCATTTGGAATTAAAACCACTGAAGATATTTTCAGGAAATACATCGGTGGAGAAACTGGTAAAGATTTACTTATAATATCGAAGAGGTGTATCACGGATGCATTTATTAAACGTTTTAGATTGAACGACCTGAAAACCATCCTAGAGAATTGGAAGGGTGAAAATGTTGTTGAAGTTCAAACAATATTGTCACACTACACTTGTGAATTGGAATCATTTACAGAAGAGGAAGAAGATGAGTTAAAACTGACAGGGTTCTTCGAAGGTGTAGAAGACCTATTCCAACAGTACCTTGGTGTAGAAAATTATAAAACACTCGATATTATGGTAGTCTTTTTTGAAAAGATGGATATTCTTAAACGTGAGTTATGTGCACAGATTTGACCGGGTCGTGTGCAGTTATACACCTCAATACCCTAGGACCGGTGTAAGTAAATGAAATGTTATTGTTATCATCTGTAAACGCCTTAACTTCCACACCCTTTGGGATAATCATCGACGTCAGTGGCCCCGTCATATCATCCTGGTCATACATGGAACTCATGGGATTTGTAATCTTCTCACTTATCATAAATCCCCTGTACTTACACTCAGTAAAAAAGAATACCTCATCCCCGTTGACTTTATTTTCCCAGTCCTCGATCCGTTTCCTTTCGTCGGCATCCCTTTTCAATCGCTGGATGAAAAGGTATCCAAATATTGACAAGAAACATGTAAAAAGTATAACTAATACAGCAATAATTGTACCTCTGCTCATACTATAGTTATGTTATACTTTTTTTTCATAAATCTACGGACACCCCCAAATGTAGGATAACTCCATAGGTACCACCTAGACCAAAAACCAGCACTATCTACTCCACCTAACTTCCAGTCCTCCTTGTCACT
>ERZ767114.498-NODE-498-length-21149-cov-5.877088_pt1 | contig 21149 bp, 24 predicted proteins | sample MGYA00374952_ERZ767114 | MGnify/ENA primary metagenome ERZ767114 (study PRJEB28939, sample SAMN06267156) | marine metagenome | isolation source: Columbia River Estuary | place: USA:Columbia River Estuary, USA | collected 2012-05-05 ...
ACACTTATGTAAAAAATAACGAAGTGAAAAAAACACTTATGTAAAAAATAACGAAGTGAAAAAAACACTTATGTAAAAAATTATATGATTGTAAAATAAAAAAAAAATAGTCAAAAAAATGAAAAAAAAAATAAATTTATGTTAGATAAAATTAAATATCTAAAATGAATTTGAAATATATAAAAAGAGAGAAAAAAAATTATTAAAAAAAAAAGATTAATTTTAATTAGGATTTTTGTTTTATTACCCCAATTAATTTTTTTCTAATTTTATTAAAACCATTCTAAAAATTCGCCCTCTTCGTTATATGCTTTTTGATTATATTTAAAAACTATTTCATTTTTAGAAATATTACTATTTTTTAAATTTTTAGCATATAATTTAAATTTATTATCCATAACATAACCAAAACATTTTTTAGGTTTAATATATAATAAACCATTTTTTTTATCTTTCATAATTTTACATTTTGTTTCAGGTTCATGAACTTTAATCCCTTTAATAGTAAGGAAACATTTTGATTTTATTTTGATCTCGCATTTAAAACTATTTTTATATTTTTTATTTTTCCATTCTCCTTCTTCAATAAAAGTAAAAGTTCCATTTTCAAATTTTTTTTCATAATTATTAAAATCCCAAATTTTATTTTTAATCATTTGAAACTCTTTACAATTTGTTTTATAGAAAAAGTTAAAGTTCATTTTGTTTCTTTGTTATATATTAATATAAATTTATCTTTATATCAATATACTAATATAACTTATTCTAATTTTACCAATCCTCGTCGCTACTCGCTAATAAAAGACATTTTCCATTAGAATTAAATTTTTTTTTTTCAATTTTATATTCATATCTTCTTTTTCCCCATTTTTCGCAATTATCACAAAAACCATAAAAAAATTTATTTTTACCATTTCCGGTTGTTCTTCCATATTGTCTTTTCCAGGGTTGATAATTATTATAAATAAAATTAATATCTTTATAATTACAATTATCATTTATGCAAGTATGATAAATAAATTTATAAGATAATCTCATATTTTTAAAAAATAAATTAATATTTTTATTATGATTTTGGTCTTTTCTTTTATATATAGGTTTAGTATAAGTTTTTTTACTTAATCTATGAATTTCATAAGGTAATAAATAAGTTAATATTTTTAATTGACTCATATCATCTAATCGTCTAAAAATATATTTTTTATCAAGAAAATTAATATATTCATTTTGAATATCAAAACAATTTTCATTTAGTTCATACATCGTATTAATAATAAATATACTATTATCTTTAACCCAATTTACTAATATATATAATCGTCAAAATATAAATAATTTGTTTCAAATCCAGGATTAAAATAAAATTCCGTATCAATTAAGGATAAAGAAAATAGAGAGAAAACAGATTTTTTTTTTCCATTTCTATCTATTTTTATTTCTATAATAGTATCTTCAACATCTTTTAAAACTTTATAATAATTAATATAATGGCACATTTTCCAATATTCCATTTGTTCTTTTGTTGGATATGCAAAAGTCATAATTTTATTAATTAAATCATTATTTAATTTTAACATGTTATATATATGGATAATAAAAATTATACTTCTCCATCCGCACCTTCTCCATTATGCCTTCCAGTAGCAATTGCACGACAAAGATTTAATTATTATTTTATCATAAAAAAACGCTCTTTTTGGTGTTATAATAATTATTTAAAATTAGAAATAACTAATGATTATTATTTAATAAATTATAAAAATGGAATTTTAGAAATACCGAAAAATAAATCTATTGAATATATTATAGAAATTTTAAAAACAATTGGAATTTCTAATAAACATATTTTTAAAATATATGTAATGAAAGGAGAGATTTTGATGAGTAAAAAAACATTATATGATCTAAACTCAATAATTAATTTTGTAAATAAAACAGAGTTAATTATGGAAAATGTTAAATATAATTAAAATGATTTACTTATTTTAAGTAAAGTGAAATTGCTCACAGTAGAGCCACGATTAATAACACCTCCGTTTGAGTTCCCTAGAATATCATACCAATACTCCCTACCTGCAACAAGACTAACAACCATGGTGTTCTCTAATCTTTGAAATTCATTAGAAGTTGAACTACCAAAAAAAGAACCCCTTGCTATTTGTTTTACATCAATCCCATCCGACGCAATTCTCTCATAAAGAGATAATGTGACTTGTTTTAAATCATTTGAATTATCATAAAATTCTGCACTAATAATTGATAAATACACACCTGATTGTGATGGAGTGAAAGTAGTATTATTATTTGCTAATGTTATATCACTTGAATAAGTATCTGTTCTTACCAAAATGAAACGCCTGGAAGTTGCAGAAATTGCTACTAAATTTCCAATTGCCAAGCCACTATTCCCATTTTCAACAGTATAATTATAAGTCCCATCTGTCGTAAATTTAATACAATCGCTAAATAACCCAGTTGTTAATCCAGCTATTGCCGAAGTGTTATTTGTTGCAATTGTTCTTGTTGCTTCTGCGTAAGTTCTCAATCCGCTGGTTGTCGTCATCGCTAATTGAGCTGATTGCGTGACATTATTTGCACCATTAATTGCTATTGAATCACTCATGGTATTTAAATTTTTTGCAGAAGTAATAGTTATTAAATCTAATTTTGCTTTCATTTGAGACTGCTCTTCTTCTTCTTCGTCGATTGGATGAAAATTATTAGACATTATAATATAATATAATAAAATATTATAAAAACAAAAAAAATAATTAAAATGGTTTGGGTATAACAAAATCAAATAATTCTGGAATTTTATTTCCACTTTCATCTTGTATTAATCTAACGCCTTTACCCTCTTTAAAACCTTCTATATTTTTCAAAATATCACAATTTGCTCTTTCTTCTTCTTTTACATCATTAAGATTGGCAAAATCTTCATCATATGTAATAAAAAGCAATTCATTATTTTTAAATATTATCCAGCAATCAGTCATTTATATATAATAAAGAAAAAAAAATCAATTAATTAAATCTTTTAATATGAATAGTATGCCAACCTAGATAATAACCAATTAGAATTTTAATCTCATAAGTGGGGTAATCGTTTTCTAAATAAGGGCATAGAAAATATTCCGCTGTGCCATAACTCGTTTTTAAATCATATGTATTATCTACTACTGACGACGAAGGACTGACTTGGGGGTCTGTGAAATATTTGTATGCGGTTGAAACATTTTGAGATACATAAATGCTTTTTCTAATTTCTGTTGTACCTTTCCATATTCTCACACCACCGACCAAATATTCGTTTGTCCCAATAGAAAGACACCAAAACCTTAACTGCTTATTAGTAGCATCCCAATTAAATTTTATTATTCCATCGTTATAAATATCAGCAGTTGTATAATTATAATGACGAATAATAGTATTTCTTGGATATGCCAAAACCAAAGCACTAACTCCACTTGTGTTTGCGGAAATGGCAGATATTTGACTTAATGAAATACCAATTTTATTATTATTATTCAAAATATTATTTGATTGAGTAGTCGTTATTCCAACTTTTGAATTATTTGTAGAAATATTATTTGCTTGTGTAGTCGTTATTCCAACTTTTGAATTATTCGTTGTAATATTATTTGCTTGTGCTGTTGTTATTCCAACTTTTGAATTATTCGTTGTAATATTATTTGCTTGTGTAGTCGTTATTCCAACTTTGTTAGAGTTGGCATCCACAAATGCCTTTAAATTGCTGTCTATTGAATGGTTAAGAATTCCATTTATCCCACTTACATTTGTTGCTATTCCGCTTTCCATCGTTGAAATGTTTGCTGGGTTTGTAATTGTTATTTGGTCTGTCTTTGCTTTTATTGCTACTATGTCTGCCTTTGCTGCTGTTAAATCTACGCCATTTTGACTTGCGGTGGTTTCTGTATTATTTGAAATATGATGCGACATTTTATAATATATATAGATATTATATATAATAAAAATGATAAAAAATCCTACTGCTCCTCCTTTACCTATGGCATATATTTCTCCTTTTGTAATTTGTGAATATGAAATTTATTCAAGATGTTCCTTATGTTGTTGGAAAGAAATTTTTAAAATGACTAAATATAATTCAAAATGGAATTTAATTATTACATCTAATAATTCTAAATATGAATTCCCAGCAAATAAAACTAACGATAATATAAGGCAAATTATAAAATCATTAGGTATAAAAAAAAAACCACCTTACAGAGTAAAGGTGTATAATAATAATAATTTAGTTCAAGATACATATTATTTAACATTATTAAAAGTTATAAATTTCATTGTATCTAACGAAATAATAATCAACGGCATTTTGTCGCCAAATAATTAATCCGTCCAAAAGGGGCAAATATCACAATGAACCCTTCTAAAATATTGGGCGTTGTATGTTTTATCACAATAATAACACATTACCCTTTGTTTATTTCGTTGGGTAATAAAATCTTTATTTTTATGATAATGTTTTTTCGCACACCGAGAATTTGCCTCTCGTCCTTTTGTTGTTTGACGATATTTTAATTGTGCTGTGCGGAGAGAAATGGACATCTTTATTTAATTAATATATAATAGTATATATCTTTTATATAGTTTAGTTATATATATTTGTCGCAAATAAAAAATATATTTCCAGAAAAAAATTGAAAGCAAAAAACCCAAATAATTTAATATAATAAATAAAATTAATTTAAAAAGAAAAACCTATTTTAGTATATATCAAATGACCGACCAATATTTCAAAATCGCATTTAATAAAAAATCTATTTTCGCAAAAGAAAAAGGATTACAAACTCATATCCCAGTTGATATTAATTTAATTAAAAGAATTTTAAAATCTGGTTGGGATAAAGAGTATAGAAAATGTGATGAAAATTGGTTAAAAATGAATAACTTATCAAAAAGTTTAACTGCTAAAAAACATTTGATATTAATAAAAGAAAAGATTAGAGGCAAAATTTTATGCTCTGTTTTGGGAATGAACCAAATTGGTAGAGCATATTATGAAAAAGCAATTGCTTTATCATCTCTTCCCAGAGAACTACGACAAGCACTTCAAATCAAACCTATTATTATTAAAAACGATGATGACGAGGACGAACTTAATTTTCAAACTACATTATATGATTATGATTTAGCAAACGCTCAATTTAGTATTTTATTAAATATTTTAAATAAATCAAATGTCCCAAAAGAGGAATACAAAGCAATTAGAGGATATTGTAAAAATAGAGATAAATGGTTAAAACTAATCAAAAATAGATATTTTGAGGGCGACAAATCATTAGCAAAACTTTTAGTTATCAAATTATTAAACCTTGGAAATTTAGATTATAGTTTAGATATGATTGGCGTTAATGTAGATGCTGAAAGAAATAATGATGTTTATGACAGACTAAAATTATTAAGAAGAGAAATGTATAATATCACACATAAATATGTTATTCCAAATAATAAAGAATTATATAATCAAATTTTAGAAAAAAAAGGTGGTGATAAAAATTTGATAGCAAAAAAAAAAGCAATGTGTAGTATTATTTCAAGATTTCTACAATTTTACGAGCAACAAATTATAGAGGGAGTATTAGTTGAATTAATAAAACAAAAGATTATTAAAAAAAATTGTTTTGATTATGCCTTTGATGGTTTCCTTGTTCCACAACAAATTCCACTTGAAACATTAAAAAAAATTACAACAGATTTAGGTTGGGATTTAAATTGGACTTTAAAAGGGGCAGATGAGGGTGAAAATCTTTGGTTTGATGTTGTCAGTAATGAGGATGTTGAGTTAGATGTAATCCACCCAGAGGAGTATTTAAAAAAATTTGATATTGAATATTTTAAAAATGATTTATACGGACAATATAAATTACAAAAAGAATATTTTGAAATATTTTACACACTTGTATTAAATCCAGAACCAATGTTTATGTTTAGTAGATTAAAGGCATATAAATGTAGAAAAACTAATAAAATTAAATATAGGAGGGTTATTACCCCAGTCAAATTTCCAGATGTGCGTAGGTCATATCAAGATGTTTATGGTAGAATTATTACAAAAAAAAATGGCGACGATGATGAAATCCCTTTTATTGTTGATTATATGAAAGACAGATTTAAAAATTGTAAAGTAGAAATTGAATTTAATCCAAGTTGTTCTCCAAATTCAAAACCAGCAGTTAAAAATAATTATAATATGTTCCAAGGTTATAACCCAATTTGCTTTGAAAAAGGGATTAAATTTGACCCAAAGTCAATTGAAAAAGGTGGGGTTTTATATGATTATCTAATGGTTGTTGATAATGTTTGCGGTGGTAAAAAAGAGGCAAAAGTGTTTAACGCACACATAGCACATAAAATTTTATATCCACATCATAAACCAAGAACGGCAATTTGTATTATTTCCACCGAGGGAGTTGGGAAAAATGTTATTTTAAATACGAACGCTCAAATTTTTGGAGAGTTTCATTATATTTCCACAACTAATTTAAGTGATATTATTGGAACTCACGCGGAGGGGTTGCCGTCAAAACTTGTAGTAAATCTTAACGAAATTAATTTTGCGGATAGTAGCAAAAAAAAAGATGCTCTTAAAGGTATTGTAAGCGAGGATAGAATGAGAGTTAATGCGAAAAATATCCGTCCTTATGATGTTGATGTTTATGCTTTAATTATTGCGACATCAAATAATAATTGCTGTCTTTGTATTGATACAAAAAATGGCGATAGGCGTTGGATTGTTCTTGAAAGCAACGAGGTTAATAAATTTTTAGAAAAAATGGAAATGCCTAACGGAAAAAATAAATGGGATTATTTAATTAACCAAGTGTGGTCGTCCAAAAAATTTATCCAACAACTATATTTATATTATCAATGGTTAGATAGATATGATGAGATTAAAAATTACGACTTTACTGGCGTTCAAAGGGAAATGTCTAACACCGACGCATATTTCCGCCTCGCTCAATATTGTATCCCTATGACTACTTTATTCCTTTCCAATTATATTATGAATTGTCGTTGTTTAAGTGGTGTTAATTATTTAGAGGACGACGGCGTAGATAATTATTATAATTATGATAGTTTTTACAAAGAATTCCAAATTAAACTAACTGAACTACATAAAATTTATGATGAGTGGTATATGGATAAACGACCTAACGGACAACATCTTAAAGGCATCCAACAATTTAAAAATGAGTTAGATGGTTTTAGATTTAAATCTACATCATTTTCAAAAAAGAAAAACGCAGTTTATATAACTTTTAAACCTTGCTATTTATTAAAAGAGTTAGATAGTAGAAAATTTGTTAATGTTGATTTTGATAAATGGGACAAACAAAAAATGATGGGTAAAGAAAAAGTTGAATTAGTTAATCCATTTGATAATGAAATCATTGATTTTTAAATAAAGGGTTAGGGGTGATAGGCGTTATATTTACACCCTTTATTAAAGAACCCTTAATTAAATGTTAAGAATTGCTTTAAGGGTTAGGAGGGTTAGGACTTTAAGGGTTTTTGAAAAAAATATTTTTTTTTATTTTTTAATTTTTGCTTTTTTTTAAAAAGTGCGAAAGTCCTAACCCTCCTAACCCTTTATTGAAATATTGGGGATAATTTTGATATATATTTTTTTGGTTTAATATAATTAAAAGTTCTTTTGCCTTCCAATTCTAATTTATATAATAATCGCATTTTGTTTTTACTTTTCTTATCTCGTATGTAAGATGTTTTTTTTTTATTTGATTTTAATGATATTCGTTCAGTGTAGTTTCCTACATTTACAACAACGCTATTATTACAACCACAATTTATTTCTTCTTCTATTTTCAATTCATTATCGCTATTAAGGAGAGATTGTGATGGATTTTTAAATTGGTGTATAAAGTTTGTTTTTATAAAAGGACATTTACACCATATATTTTTATCGTCAATTGCTAAACCATATAATTCTTTGATATATTCATATTCTGTCATTTATAATATCTATATATATATTATAAATCAAATGAGAACTCGTAGTCAAAAAAAAAGACAAGCGGATCAGATGGAAAACAATAATGACAAAATAAAATATGACGAGAAGACCTTAATAAGTAAGAAACCATCAAATGAATTAAAAAATTTTGATATGGATGAGGGTATTAAAAAATTAACCCATCACCCTTTTATTTTAACAATAGGACAACGCCACAGCGGTAAAAATATAATGATGAATGAATTAATTTATCATTTAGATAGGAAGTTCAAATACGAACATATATTTTTATTTTCGGCGACTGGGAAAATGAATTATAAAGAAACTTGGAATTTTATGAAAGAAGCGTATATATTTGATACATTAGATAAATTAAAACAAATTATAGCAACTCGTAAAAAAACAATGTCAAAATCACCTTGTCTTATTATTTTTGATGATATTGCTGGGATGACATCAATGGGAGCAAATGGAAAAAGAAAGAATGTAAAATATAATGAAGAGTTAGATTTTTTAGCGACGACTTGTAGGCATTTTTCATTGAGCGTCATTGTAAGTATCCAAAACAGAGTTTTGTGTTCTCGCACATTAAGGACAAATTCCTCGCTTACTTTTCTATTCCCAGCGAAGAGCAGAGATGATTGCGTATGTATTAAAAATGAATATTTAGGTTTAGCAAAAAGTAAAGATGAAGTCCAAAGAATTTATGATAATGTTTATTCCAAACCTTATAATATGTTGGTTGTTGAAGGTTATAAAAGTGGGGTTATTTCTGTAAATGATTATTGTTCGCAATATACTGCTCCCTTTCCAATTCGTAAATTTAAAACTTTTAGTTTTAGGAAAACAAAAAGAAATAATAAAAAAAAAGAAAAAGATGATTTAAAAATAATTGAGGAAAAAAAAAGAAAAAATACCATAGGTTTAAATTTTCGTATATCTATATATAGCGATGATATTAGAGCAAAAAACGAAGAGAATTCGCAAAATGAAAAGGCAATCAATATATACGGAGAATGACGAACACACAAAATTATTTGATACTTTTGATAAACTTGTCCCAAAGAAATTAGATAAAGCAGAACAAGTCCCAATTCCACAAACTTTTAAACCAACAAATATTTCAGTTCGTAGAAGTGGTGCTTTTAATGATTTTAATAAAAAATTCAAAGATGTGCGAGGACACAATCACAATAACAAATTTAGATTATTAAATTATATGGGAGGCAATAATGGCAAAGGGTTATACAAGCATAAAACCCAAGATTATTTTGAAAAAGATGAAACATTAAATATCAAATACAAAATGCGAAAGATTAAGGAAATGTTGCTTGACCCAGTTGAAACAGAGCGACAAGAACAAAGAACCACAGAAGGCACAGAAATAAAAGGACAAGAAACAATGTTGAATAAAAATAAAGCACAAGCAGATATTAATAAATTATTCAAACAAAAAAGAAATAGAGGTGGTCGCTCTGGTGGTAAAGATGGTGGAGCATATCAAGGTGGATTTAGTTATACTGGATATGATAAAGACATCGTTAAGAAAGATAATGAATTTAAAAAATTAAACGCCGAGCAAGACGAGTTTAGAAGTATTGTTGAGGGTGAAATAGAAAATAGTGGAGGCAACGCCAATATAGTCCAAATGCCAGAATAATTATATTTATTAAATATATAATATGACCACTTTTAAAGGCAGTTATCCAGTTGGAAAAATAGTTCCAAAAGACGACTATAACACTCCACTCTGTGCTTGGAAGGATATGCTTCAATTTATAGACAAAAGAGAGAAATTGTGGTTGCCGTTTTATAATGATGGTAGTTGTAAAGAATTGGTTGAAAATTTAGGTTATAATATTATTCACTTTAATAAAGACTTTTATACTTATGATATTAGCGACGCATTAGTAATAGACAATCCACCTTATAATAAAAAAGAAAACATATTAAAAAAGTTATTAAAAGATACACCCAATCGCAGAATATCTCTTTTACTCCCAATTGGAACATTAGAAAGAAAATATTTAAGAAAGTATAACACTAATTTACAAGTCGTTCTCCCAAATAAAAAATATAGTTTTATTGAAAGTGGGAAACCAGCACCCTTTATGACTTGTTGGTTTTGTTGGAATTTACAAAAAGAATTGGGAACAACAGATAAAATAATATGGATTTAATATATAATGGTTAAAGTAGTAATAAAACAATCAACCAACGCAAAGAAAAAATTAATGGCGATATTTTATGAGAAGAAAGATGGTAAGGATAAGAAAATAAAAACTACGCATTTTGGTGCGAAAGGTTATGATGACTACACTAAAACTGGAAACAAAGAACAACGAGCAAGATATATTAAACGCCATACAAACACAAGAGAAAACCACAATGATTATAAATCCGCTGGAAGTCTCGCGCGATTTATATTATGGGGTTCTTCTACATCTCGCTCGGCGAATATTTCAGCATATAAAAAACGATTTAATCTATCGTAAAATAATTTAAAGATTGCTGGATAAATTATTATATCAAAGATGGAACAATTTATCCCCATTAAAAATTATGAAACTTATGGTATTAATAAACTCGGTGAATGTTATGATTTTAGAAAAGGAGAGAAAATGAATTTATATGATGACGGAAATGGATATATATGCGTTAGTCTTCATAATCCGCAAGGGTGGTATAAACCAAAAGTTCATAAATTAGTAGCGACACATTTTATACCAAATCCAAATAATTTCCCAACAATAGACCATATTGATAGAAATAAAAAAAATAACCATATGGATAATTTAAGGTGGGCGAATATGACGACGCAATCAAATAACAGAGGTAATTGGAATAAATCAACTGGATATAAATACATTTCTTTTGAAGATTTAAAAACAAACAAAAATCCTTATAGTTCTTGGCGTTTTCAAGTAAGAAGCAAATTATACGGCACACATTCTAAACGATTTAAAACAGATAAATATGAATTAATGGACGCTGTTAAATATAGAAACCAATATTTTAATAAATATAATATTACTATTGAAGATTAATTTCTCTCTATTTATCTATAATGAACTCTACAAATTTTATTATAGATAACACAACAAGCAATATACTTTCAAGTTTTACAAATTTAGACCCAGAATGTTTTGGTGGTTATTATACAATTATTTTAGCAATATTATTATTTATTAGTGAGGCGATGCCTTTTATAAAAGCAAAATCTAAATGTAATGAAGTAGTAGATAAAGAAAGTAAAATACAAACGGAGCAAATAAAACGAAAAAATAGTATAATGATTGAGGCGAATGGTTTAGCACATATTTTAATGGCGGTTTATGAAAAATCTAAATATAAATAATTTTAATAAATGTTTTATATATAAATGAGTGTTAATACTGATTTTAAAAATAATGGTTTTGTTTATAATGGTAGATTAATACCAATTTTAAAAATATCATATACTAAATCTGCGAAAGCATTTAAAATTGACGCAAACACAATAACGAGTGGAGCACAATTATTAGCAAATAATGTAAATGGTAGGAACATTTTGAGAGTTAATCAATATTATACAGAAACTCCCAAAGGTGGCGAAGAATTTAATTTAGATGCTTTTATAGATGATTTACCTATTTACAAAGGCGAAAAGTTTGTCAAGGGTGTTAAAAAGGTTAAAGATTTAAAAGGTATGGGTAATAATGCTTTTTATAATAAAATTAAAGAATTAATTAAAGGAAGATATAATAGTGATAAAAAGTTAAGAAAAAATGAAATAATAGTAAGTAAGACTAATAAATTGTATGATTTTGATGTAGGGAATAGACAATATGACACAGCAAGACATTATCAAGAATATGTTGAGGATATTAAATTAAAAACAAAAACACAAGTAGGAAAAGCAAAATTAAAAGAACAAACAAAAAAATTAGATAAAGCAAACAAAAATTTACGAGGAGCAAAAGCAAAAGTAGAAGAACAAACAACTGAATTACAAGAAAAACAACAACAAATAGTAGATACCGTTGCTGGTTTAAATGCTGTAAAAGGAGAATTAGAAACAGAACAAAAATTATTTGATAACGCAAAAGCAGAATATGCGGAAGAACAAATAGAATATAACAAAGCAAAAAGAGAACAAGGTGTAGAAAGTCAAGCAGCAAAGGACGCAAAAGCACAAAGAGATAAAGCAAAAAGTGAAAGAGATAAAATAAAAACTGAAAAAGATAATATAGAACTAAAAGTTGCTGAACTTGTAGTAGATAAAACACAAGCAGAAAAAGCGTTGGATATGGCAAGAAAAGGATTACAACAAACATTAAAAACAGCACAAAAAAAAAAGGCGAAAGCAGATGAGGAAATTGGAAAACAAAGAACAGAGATTGATATTCAACAAAGAAAAATAAAACAACAAAAAAGTAATTTACGAAGACAAACAGATGATAGTAAGAAAATTCTTCGCAAGTTATACGATACAATGGAAGAATTACAAACACAAACATTAAGTCCAAGAGTTGATACACCTTTAATATCGGCACAAGGTAAAGATGAATTAGGAAAGTTAATGATGAAATATTTTAAAAATCCAAGACAAATAAGAGAAGATTTATTAGATGATGAGGACGCATTATCAAGTGGTGTAGAAGAAATAAGACAAAATGTAGATAGATTACAACAAGAAGGTTTAGATAATAGAGGACAAGAATTAAGAAGAGAAAGACAACAAGCAATAGATGATAGAGCAGAAGCATTAGATAGACAACGAAACGCAGACGATAGTGAAAAAGCAAAATTAACAGATGCTGTTATTAAAGAACAAGCCAAAGTATCGGCAGCAAACGAGCAAATAATAAAAGTGGAATTATTAAAAAAACAACAAGAAGCAACAAATAATCAATTATTAGCACAAGTTGAACTTTTAGAAGCAGAACAAACAAAAGATAAAGCAAAAATTCAAAAGGCAACAGCACAATTGAACGCACAAGATGCGGTGATGACGGAAACATTAGCAATAACACAAACTAAAATAGAAGCATCAAATAAAAAAATATTACAATTTGAGGGTGATGTTAAAAGATTACAAACAAAATTAGAAGCATCAAAATCATCAGCGGAAGCAACTGGTAATTTTTATGAGGATGAATTAGACAAAGCAAAAGCAGCACAAACAAAAGCAGAGGAAGCATTGGCGAGGCAAATGGGAAAAGAAAAAACCACAATAGAAACACAAACAGAAGAAGAAGAAACAAAAACAGCAGAAGAAGTAGAAAGTAAAGAAGCAATATCTCCACCCCCACCTCTTCCAAAAATGGCGACACCACCAACATCTTTATCTGCTGTTGTTCGTTCTCCATTAATAGGTAGAAAAAAAGTATTGGCGGAAAAAAGACAAGAAAGAGCAGCACCAGCAATGGCGAGAGCAGCGACAAGCACATCAACAATTGGTAGTGTCGGTGGTTTTGAAACAGCAGATGATGATGATGAAGAGATAGGTTTGGATTTAGCGGACGATGTAGATGAATATGTTGATACAGAAAGCAAATTAGCAGAACAAACCATTCAAGCAGCACCAGTAAATTTAAATACTGGTGCTGGTAGTCAAGCACCATTACCACCTCCACCTCTTCAACCACCACAAGGCAATGTTGGACCAGTTCCACCAGTTCAACCACCAGTTCCACCAGTTCAACCACCAGTTCTACCAGTTCAACCACCAGTTCCACCAGTTCAACCACCAGTTCCACCAGTTCAACCACCAATTATTCAAGCGGAAACAACCGAAGGAATGACATTAGATGATAAATTAAAAGAAGGCGAAACAGATGCGACGGAAAAAGAAAAGGCAGACCCAGCAATTGAAACAGATGGTTTAGATGATATATCAAAATATGGATATGATAAACAAGTTTATGAATTTGCGATAAGTCAAGGCAGAGATTTTACATATTCACAAGAATTAGTAAAAACAAGTAAAGATGCTCCAAAAGAAGACGCAACAGAAAGAAGAAAACAAATTTTAACATCATTAAAAATATATGGTTATACAATTGATATACAAAAACCAAAAACCAATGATATGGAAGAAGCAATAGAAATAATGACTTTTATTTATTTAGCATTAGATAAATTTAGACTGGAAAGAGAATGGAAACGAGCAATTACAATGCTTCCAGATATGTTAGAAAACATTGGATTAAATGCTGACGAAGTTGGAGCAAATGCTCCGCCAACAAATCAACAATTAGGAATGATTACACAATTTTCTAATCCACAAATTTTAGCAAATTTCGCACAACAACAAGGGACAATTCCACCAACTCAACCACAACCACAACCACAACCACAACCACAACAGCAACCAACAGCACAACAACCGCAAAATATGGTTGGTAGAAATCCCAGAATTCCAAATGCTCCACAAGGAGTTCAAAGAGTTAGAATTGTAAAAGCACAAAAAGCAAAACCACAAAAGAAAGTAAAAAAAATGGATACAAGACCAAGAATGAATGTTAAGGAAGTTCAATTCAAAATGAAAAAGAGTAGAATAAATCCTAATTTATTATTTACCAATTTATTAAAACAAAACCCAAGACCACAAGGAGAGGACAGCATTTTCAAAAGCAGACCAGATAAAAATAAAAGGAGAAGATTAAGTTTTAATATTATATAAATATATAGAATGAATAATATCCCAACTATACCATTAGAAAAACTACCAATAGAACGCCAACTAACTTTAAACATTAAAAAAGAAACAGAAAAACAAAAGATGAGAATGAACCCAAATATTCCAATGGCAAATCTTTTAAAACAACATCCAAAAATTAATAAACTACTTTCAATAAAATCTAAAACAAATGGAAAGGTTAGGAGTGATAGGACTTTGGAGGTTTTAGAAAAAGAGGAAAAAGTTATTGAAAAAAAAGATATTTCTGGAAATGTTGCCTAACCCCTAACTCTCCTAACCCTAAAAATATTATTATAAAAACAATTATATATTCTATATTATATATATAATGGTTTTATTCGCAATTACAGCAAAATTTAACGAAAGCACTGGAAATAAAGCAAAGGTAAAAATAACTGGTGGTATTAATTTACAGAAATTACAATTAGTGGGATATGCCGTTTCACTTAATGGATTACAAAAATCAGCACAAGCAACAAGTGGTGCTGTTCCTTTTCAAGGACATCGCATACCAAATCAAGTAATATGTAATTTAGATGTTATAGGCACATCGCAAATTCATATAGCAACAAGTAGAAAAACAAATGGAAGTTTAACAACATCCCCACCAGTAGAAAATACAAATCCTTATTCAACTGGTATTCCATTAGCAATGGGCGATACATTAAAAACAATTCAGTTTGGTTTAACTGGGATTGAGTTTGATATTGGTAAAACAATTCATAATGAAATAGTTGTGGAAGCATTAAAATATGATGATGAGGGTGGATTAGTTCCAATGGATACTGGAACAACAAATTTAGTAGATGAAAATGGTTTAGTAGATGGGACTGCCGCTAATAATGTTTTTGGTAAAACAACTTTACAGATGATAACATTATACTTTAATTATAAATTCAATAGTTATTTTTAATTATACTATATATATAGATGGATTTGTTTAACGACCTTTTTGGAAGTAGTAGAGAACAAAGCGAACCACAACTAAATTATGAATACACAGAACCAAAAAAGAAAAAATTTGGTAGAAATATTGGAAGACCAACAACTAATGAAACTTTACCAACAATAAATGAAGAAAGTATGACGGCAAGTGAAGACCAATTCCCAGAAGGATATATGCCGAATTTAACACCAACGCCAATACCAACGCCAATGCCAACAATAACAGAAGATACAATATATGGACCGACAACACCACAAGAATTTTTAAATCCACATATAGATACACACCCAGATAATACACACAGCGAAGACCATAATGAAACAGAAGCGGAAACAACTGGAATGGATTTAGGACAAACCGCAGAAGCACAACCAGAGCAACAAAGCGAAAGTGGTTTAGGTGGAGCAGAAGATAGACCAACTTATGAAGGAAATACAAATATGAAAGGTGAAATAATGACAAAAGTAATAGATGCGATTAGTGATGTTATAAGTGAATATATTTTAAAAAAAGATGGAAATAGAAGAAGATTAAAAGGTGTTGGTTGGGGGATAGGAAATATTATACCGAGTGTGATGGGTGATAATGCGAGAACGGCAATGGATAGAATTGCTTTTACAAATACATTTATGGGTTCTCCACAAACAGCAATAACTGGGGCAGCGATTAGTTTAATAAAACAACGCATAGATGCGATGGATGGAACGAACCCTTTTGAAGAAGTAGGTAGGACAAGGGCAGACCAAAAATTAAGAGATATAAAACTATATAGGAGTATAGATAGTTATATAACAAAAAGCACAAAGGGCGATAGTTTAGTAGAAAAGGCAAAACATTATTTAATTGCCGAAGCAAACCAAATAACAATGAAAGGAACAAATAGAATGAAAGATTTAGGATTTATCCATAAAGAAGAATATAGATTTATTAGGAGTGCTGTTGTGATGCCCTATATTATTTTGGCGGTTGGTTTTTATTTTGCTTACCATAAAAGAAATTTAAATATCGGTGAATATCACGGCGTATTTAAGGATATGGTTTTGACGAGAGTGATGAAGTTTGTATTAAAAAAAACACTTGGGATAGATAAAGATATAGCAAATTTTGGAATTGATATTTTAGAAAATGTCCCACAAGAATTAATTAATGCTTTTGTTAGAAATATAGATAAAAAGAGTGGTGTTTTTGATGATGAAGTTGTAGTAATAAATAGATTTGTTGAATTTATTAGAAAGGAATATAGGGAAACTTTTGGAGGAGGATATTATAAAGATGTTAGAAAACTACAAGGACAAAATATAGATTTAGTTGGTTTAATGAATTCGCTTCATACCAGTAGGGTATTACATTTATTCGCAATTCAAATATCAACTGCCGATAATGTTGTGTGGGAAGCATTAAATAATACTGGATTATTTTTAGGATTGTTAGAGTTAGCAGCAATTCACAGCAGAGGACGACAAGATTTAGGAGGAGGAGAAGACGCACAAGATAAATTTTTACATAATTCATATGCTGTTGGGTTAGTAAAATTTACACCATATAATAAATTACCGAGAACAAAAAAAGAAAATAAATTATTAGCAACTTTATTTGATTTAGACAATTCCCCCAGTGATGAAAAATTTAGAGTTGTAAAAGATGGAAATAATTATTTATTAGCAATAAGTGGTAGTAAATTTAAAAAGGGAGATAAAGATTTAATTGATACTGATTACGAGGCAAATATGGAAAATGTTGCTGGTTCAAAGGATTTTTATAAAACACCGAGATATATGGATGCTTTAAGGGCATTGGAGGATGTTATAGAAAAAGCAAAAAAAACAAATGGTAATGTGTCTGTTGGTGGTTATTCATTAGGTGGGAGAGTTGCTCTATCATTAGCATCTCATTTTCATTCAATACCCTTTCATATATATGAACCAGTTATTCCAAAAAATGATGAGATGGATAAAGTATTTAGTAATTTACAAAAAGCAAATGTTAAAATTCACAGAGTTGAAGGAAGTTCAATATCAAAACATTTAGAAGATTATAAATTAAAATATAGATTTCATTTAAAAAGACATCGTCAAAAAAGAATGAGTTCCCATTCTTTATCAAATTTTGGATAGAGGGTTAGGAGGGTTAGGACTTTAAGGTTTTTTGAAAAATCTTGATATATTATTTTCAAAAAAATATTTTTTTTAAAAAAAGTGCCTAACCCCTAACTCTCCTAACCCTAAAAAAAAAAAAAAATTATTCGTTTAGATTTATTTATTATATTGGGTTAATATATAAAATGGCAGAAATCGCACTCCTCTCAAATCAATCTTCTTCATTATATGCTTCATCAAAAAGTTCTGGCGGATCCGACCAGTCCTCGTATATTTACGATATGAAACAGAGCGGAATTAACAAATTCACTGAAAGAAATATTCGCACACCTCTCAACAACCCAGCATTTGGTTCTAATGTCCAATGTGAAATCCCAGCATTTGGAATTCTTCGCCAAATGGTTTTAAAAACTACCATTCAATATAATATTAAAACAAACGCACAAACCCCAATTGTTGCGAAAGCACTTTTTGCCGAACTCATAGACCAAGTGTCTATTAAAAATTCGTCAAGAGAACTTCAAGTAATTTACGGCGATTGCCTCAAATATTTAGTTTATAATCTCGGTAGTGAAAAATCCAAAAAATGGAAAATTCTTGGTAAAGATGATTTGCTTGTTGGCGATGTTAATATGTTAGACAACACCGCAGCAGACGCATACACTCCTCGCCGACCATCTGCCTCTATTAAAACTGCCCCAGACACAGACCACACCATAGATGTCTATACTATTCTCCCCTTTTCAATGTTTGCTGATTTTGGTAGTGATAAACACACTCCCTTTAAAAATTTGCTTAATACCAGATTTATTGAACGAATTTCGCTGGATGTAAAATACAATCCTCGCAGTAAAGCACTATCTGCCTCTGCCGCAACTGCTTCCGCCAAAGGTTTTACAACCGAACCAATAATTTCAAAAAGTGAATTAATTTGCTGTTTTGATGTAATTCAAGATAAAGAATTAGCAGCGATTGAAGCAGCGAATTATTCACTATCTCAACCTCTCGCATTAGTGCTCGGCAACTGGAACAAAACTCGCTCAACTTTCACCGCCGCGGCGACAGAAAATGATTTTGAAACTCAACTTTTTAATACTGATTTAGCACATTCAATTCTCATAACTTGTAAAAAGGTAAATACTTCCGCACAATTAGAAAAATTAGGGGCAGCAGTTAATATCCCATCTTGTAATACTGATGGTGCGGATGGAAATGTTATTGCGACTAATGTTTGTGGAGCAAACGCTCAATTCACAGAAGGATATGGAACTGCTATTGCCACTTTCAAGCACGATGCTATTACAAGTCTAACAGCATTAACAAATTTTGACGAACCAAGTGCGAAAAAAATTATGGTTGGTTTAGGTGGTCCAATGCCTCCAACAAATAAACATTGTATTCCTCACGATTGTAATCTAAATCTTACTGTTGCTGATGATGGTATAGCATTAGATTTAAGAGCATCACAAGGAACAGCAGTTGCTAATGGTGTTGGTGTCAGTCGCCAAGGGGCGGACCATCAAACGATTTCGCAAATTATTCTAACAAGTGCTGGTCGCGAACTCTACCGAGCAGATAATCACCTTGAAGCACTATATTTAGGTAATAGTGAAATGAAAGGTTGCTGTTGGTTTGATGACACTAACCACAGAGTAGGCGAAGACGCAGACATTCAAGACCAAAACGGATGCTCTCCCTACAATATGTATCTTGTTAAATTCGGTGATGATAATAACCTTGACGCCATACGAGGATTTCTCTCAATGAAAAATTTGAACTCCGTTAAATTAAGCGTCAAAGTGCCTAACTGCGTTGTTGGTGCTAAATACGAAGTAAATGTATATGTCCGCAAATATTCCGCCATTAGTATAGAGGCATCCAGTGGAAGAGTATCCACAGCAGTCAGCACATAAATTTCCCATTCATAACTCTTTAACAATATTTTTAATCATATGGTCTATCCACCAAGTTTTTAATTTAGGGTATTGTAGATGATAATATAATTCTATCATAACTTTCTCATTTCTCTCTTTATGTAAATATTTAAACCATTCCATATCAAGTTTGGAATAGTTGTTGTATAAATAAATTTCATTAACTAAATCTTTATTTAATAATTTTAATAACGGAAACATAATATAATGTTCGCATATTATATTATGAGTAGTTTAACTTATAGAAAAAAAATAGATAACGATTTATTAAAATAATAACCTACATTATAATGCCATACCATACAGATAAAAAAGGAATGGCGAAACCAAAAAAGAAAGTTGTAATTAAGAAAGGAAAAAAAATGGGTATGTCGCAAAATCAAAAAGATAAATTAAAAGAACATTCAAAAAAACATTCTGCTAAACATATGTCAGCAATGAAGAAGATGATGAAAGGTGGAGCATCATTTACAAAGGCACACAATGCTGCTAAAAAGATGGTTGGGAAATAAGTTCGTCCATAACATTTTTGTGCCTCCTTTTTCTTTCCTCGTCCCAACAATTTTCACACAACTCACAATCATAATACCCAGAGGGACATTTTGTTTTAACTTTAATTTTCGTATGCTGCTCATCGTCGCCATAAGAACAACCACAACTATCGCATTGAAAATATCCTTTATTGTCCCAACAATTATCACAGACATACCAATCCCCTACCAATGTTGTGTCATCATAATGATACCATATTTCACCTATACACTCAATACAACAAACAACCTCACCCAAATCTACACAATCTTTAAGAGAGCGGAGTTCATTATAATCTGTTCTTGCTTTTATTTCTAATCGTTCATAATTATTTTTTAGTTCTTTATTTTTGTTTTCCAATCGTTCTAATTTTTCAAGAAGTAATTTATTAATAATATTAAGTGTGGTATAGTTTGCCATTTTTTTGTTGTAGTTGTAATAATATAATTTAAGGTTTTTTTGCTTTCAATTTTTTAGAAAATATAAAAAAAATATTTTTTAAAAATATAATTGGAAAATAATTATTCATCACTATCGCTTTCGCTTTCACCAAAATTATCTGGAATAATATAATCCAACGCCATAGCAAAGGGCGATGATGTATTATATGTTGTAAAATAATCAAATTTATTAATAACCAAGTCCTCGTCAAATTCAAATTTAATATATCCCTCCCAATCTTTTTTATTTTTTATTTGTTTTTTTTCATCATCTGTGTAATTATCCACAATTTCGCATTCCATAAAACCATCGGCATCTAACTCATCATATTTCTTTTTAATGCTATTAAATGTTTTCTTTGTTGTAATTTCCTCCAAAACATAATTGTAGAAGAAATCCATAGGCATACAGAGCGTCATATTATTTTTTTTTGTTGTAGTTGTAATAATAAAATTTAAGGTTTTTTTGTTTTCAATTTTTTTTGGAAAATATATTTTTATTG
>ERZ767114.499-NODE-499-length-21148-cov-3.881923_pt1 | contig 21148 bp, 13 predicted proteins | sample MGYA00374952_ERZ767114 | MGnify/ENA primary metagenome ERZ767114 (study PRJEB28939, sample SAMN06267156) | marine metagenome | isolation source: Columbia River Estuary | place: USA:Columbia River Estuary, USA | collected 2012-05-05 ...
TGGTGATGGCCGGTATGGGCCTGATCTTTACAGGGTGCGCCGTTTCTAGCGTGGATCAATCTGCTAACGGGAGCGCTGGAGCCTTACCGCTTGGCGCTGGTGGCCGACCTGCCGCCGTCCCCTGGAGTCGCAGTCCGGTTTATGGTCGCAACGGCATGGCCGCTACTGCGCATCCTTTGGCTTCTCAGGTCGCTATCGACATCCTCAAGCAAGGGGGGTCAGCCCTCGATGGTGCGATTGCAGCCAATGCGGCTTTGGGGTTGATGGAGCCCACGGGGAACGGCATTGGCGGTGATGTCTTTTTCATCATTTGGGATCCCAAGACAGAGCAGCTTTATGGCTATAACGGGTCGGGTCGGGCGCCGCTCGACCGTTCTCTGATCGATCTTAAATCCCAGATCGCATCACTCCGTCAGAGCGGTGCCATGCCCGAAGACATGTTGGGAATACCGCAACGCGGTTCTCTGCCCGTCACGGTGCCGGGAACTGTGGACGGCTGGTTCGCCGCGCATGCGCGCTTTGGAAAGTTGCCCATGTCTGAGGTGCTCGCGCCAACCGTTCGTTATGCCCGCGAGGGGTTCCCTGTTACGCCAGTGATTGCGCATTACTTTGAGCGTAATCTGAGTGCCTTTAGGGACCAGGAGGCGCTGATCGAAGAGCTCGACAATGCGGCGGCGCTCTGGTTTCCCAAGGGAAAAACACCCAAGTCCGGTGAAGTCTTCCGCAATCCTGATCTCGCTAATACGCTTGAGATACTGGGTAATGAGGGCCGCGCTGCGTTTTATCAGGGCCGTCTGGCGAAGGTGATGGACACCTACTTCAAACGTATTGGTGCCGACATGCGCCTCAAAGATCTCTCTACCCATCAGGGTGAATGGGTAACACCCGGCAGTGTGCATTACCACGGTTACGATGTTTTCGAGTTGCCGCCTAATGGTCAGGGGTACGCGGCGCTACAGATGCTCAATATTCTTAAGCAGGTCGACTTGCGGGATTACCCCCGAGGGTCTGCAGCAGCATTTCATTATATGGTCGAAGCCAAGCGCTTGGCTTTTGAAGACGTTGCTCGCTACTACGCCGACCCCGAATTTGCGGACATACCGCTGGAGTCGCTGCTGTCAGAACAATACGGAAAAGAACGATTCGCGCTGATCGACCCCGCGCGAGCCACACCTGAATTTGGTCCAGGCGAGCCCAAGTTGGAGGGGGAGGGGGATACCACTTATCTCACAGTTGCCGATGCCAACGGCATGATGGTGTCGTTAATACAGTCAAACTATCGCGGTATGGGCACAGGATTGGTGCCCGACGGTCTGGGCTTCATGCTCCAGAACCGGGGAGAGCTTTTCTCGCTGGAAGAGGATCATCCGAATGTCTATGCGCCCGGCAAGCGACCGTTTCACACCATCATCCCGGCGTTCGTCATGAAGGACGGCGAGCCATTCATTAGCTTTGGTCTGATGGGTGGCGCGATGCAGCCTCAAGGTCACGTACAGGTCCTTGTGAATATCATCGACTTTGGAATGGACGTGCAGACAGCGGGCGATGCCGCGCGGTTCAATCATGATGGGGGACGTCAGCCCACCGGCGTTCATGAAGACCTGTTGGGAACACTCTTGGTCGAGCCTGGCGTGCCGACTGCAACTGTAGAGCAGCTGCGTGCGATGGGGCATCGTGTTGAGGTGGATGGTACCGGCGCGCCCTTCGGCGGTTACCAGGCCATCATGCGATTGTCGAATGGCGTTTATGCAGGCGCCACCGAGATGCGAAAAGATGGCACGGTAGTGGCTTGGTAGCACTGCGCACCCTCAGGTTAAAGACCTTAGGGCCGTCTGAAGTTTGCGCTCCGTGAGAAGCGCTTGACGCCTCTTAATTGATCCATTCGGGATCAGCGATTTGCCCACTCAGATTTGAGTATGAGGTATTCAGCATCAACCGGTCGGGCATCGCGACCCTACAGATGCCAGCTGAATACGTGGGTTAACCCAAGTCAACTTGAGTCTGGTTTAGACCATTTGCCCTCTGCCATCGAGCACGAATATGCGATGGCAAAGCCAGTAGAGCTGGCGTGGCGACGAGGGTCAAAAGCGCTGCAAAGGATAAGCCGAATACAATGGCCTGCGATAAAGGTTCCCAGAACACTGCCATCTGACCGCCAGCCTTGATATTACGATTAATAAGATCCACCGACATGCTGAGCGCCAAAGGCAACAGCCCAAAAACCGTCGTTGCTGTTGTGAGCATCACAGGACGCAGACGTTGGGCGGTAGCCCGGACGATGATGCTGTTCAGTGGCAACTCAGGGTGTCGCTGGCGCACGTAATTAAAGGTATCAATGAGCACGATATTATTGTTAACAACGATACCCGCGAGAGAAACGATACCAATACCCGTCAAAATCGCACTAAAGGCGCTGTCGGTGAGCAATAGCCCGACGAGCACACCGGCAGTGGACATAATGACCGCTAATAAAATCAGCAGACTTTGATAAAAGCTATTGAATTGAGTCACCAACAACACAAACATGAGTAACAGCGATAGCAAGAACGCGGCTGACACAAACTCGATGCTCTCCGCCTGCTCCTCGTTGGCGCCCCTAAACTGAAACTCAATGCGCGGATCAAAATCTTGCTCACTCAGCCAAACTTTCAAGTGAGCAACGACATTATCGGGTATTACGCCTTCTACCACTTGCGCTCTGATGCGCTCTGTGGGGAAGCCATCAATTCTGCGCAGCGTATCGACCCCCTGTGCTGGCTCTACCGAGACGAAATTACTCAATGGAACCAGGCCCTTACTGGTACTAACTTGCATCGATTCCATCGCCTTTATGCCGCGGTATTCGCGCGGATATCGGGCACGGATGTCCACCGCATCATCCGCACCAGATGGACGGTATTCAGCGACTTTCACCCCACTGGTAACCAGTTGTAATGCAACGCCTGAGGTAGTGACATCTGCCCCATAGATTGCCGCTTGAGCGCGGTCTACTTCCATTCGCCACTCAATGGAGGGTAGGGCCCGAGTATCGTCAATATCAATGAGTTCAGGCAGCGTATCCAAATAGCCTCTGAGTTCAGCCATCGCAGGCTTCAGTAGTTCTCGATATCTTGATCGAAGCTCTATTTGAATCGGCTTTCCATTGCTTGGGCCTTGCTCTACTGGCTGCACCTCTACGCGCAAACCGGGCAGGTCTAGCGTTCTCTCACGGATAATGCGAATGACATCGAAACCTGACTCGCTGCGATCAGACTCGGGCGTCAGCTCAATAAACACGACACCAATTCTGTCAGCTACGGCGTCGGGTCCTCCGCCACTCGAGCCGGGCAGCAATGTTTGGGTATTCATAGACCGGATACCAGGAACGCTGAACATGCGCTGCTCAACGCGCCGCACCAGCTTATCAACTTCGGAGGCGGAGAAATTCCCGCGCCCACTGACGGAAACAGTAAGAAACTGCGGGTCAGTATCATTGAAGAAGATGGTGCCTTTCCCGTATTGACCATATGCCCAAAAAATACTGATCAATAAAAGGGCGATAGCGCCCAGTACTGACACAGGCCGCGCACAAACACGCGTCATTGCACGCGCATACGCACCGGTAAAACCACTTAAGCGGGTTGGATCGCCATGCTCCAACTGATCAAGTGTCTCTGAAAGCGCCGTTGCATGGACCGTAGGCTGACCAAAAATCGTGCCTAACACGGGACCGAATAACAGTGCGTATAACAGCGAGCCACTCAAGACTGTAAATACGGTAACGGGTAAGTAACTCATAAATTGACCGGGAATCCCTGGCCAAAACATCAGTGGTAAAAAGGCAGCCAGTGTTGTGGCTGTAGACGCGGTCACTGGCCAAAACATTCGCTTGACCGCCTCTGCGTAGGCCGCCTTGTGATCAGCGCCTTCACTCATCCTGCGGTCTGCGTACTCAGTCACCACAATTGCACCATCGATCAGCATGCCCAGCCCCAACAACATGCCGAACATCACCATGAAGTTGAAGGTGTAGCCGAGTAAGTAAATGATGATGACTGAGAATAATAAAGAAACGGGGATGCCGAGTCCGACGATCACGCCACTTCGAAAGCCCATTGCCGCCACGACGATGACCATCACGAGCGCCAAAGCCGTCATAATGTTGCCCTGGAGTTCGGTAACCTGCACCTCGGCGAATTCAGATGTGATCAGTGACGGCTGCACCCGGATGCTGGGAGGGAGCTGCGGTGTCATTTTCTCGACAATGTCCAACACCGCATCAGAGGCTGTAATGACATTCGCATCGGGCCGCTTCTTCACTTCAATGTACATTGCCTTCTGACCATTGAATCGCGCATAGCTTGTGCGGTCCTTAAAGGTTCGGCGTACTTCAGCGACATCGGCCAAGGTCACCACTATGTCGCCGTTTACCCGCACGGGCAGCGTCATAATGTCAGCGGCGGTCTCAACCACTGAAGGCAATTTGACCGCGAACCTGCCGCCACCTGTCTCGAGGCTGCCGGCCGCAATCAGTCGATTATTTCGGCGTAAGGTGTCAGCAAGCGCCTCACTCGAAATCCGATATGCCTCAAGCGCTTCGGGGTCAATAAGAACCTCCAAAACTTCCTCGCGGGAGCCTCGCATGTCTGCACTGAGGACAGAAGGTACGGTCTCAATGGCATCGCGGAGGGAGAGGATTGCCTCATACATTTGTCTTTCACTGGCACCTTCGGATAACAGGTTAATCTGCAGCAATGGGAAATCGTCAACATTAAGCTGTTCAACAAAAGGCTCTTCTGCAGTGGTAGGCATTTCCGATTTAGCGCGATTAACAGCTTCGCGGGTATCGAGCAGAGCCACCTTCAAGTCAATTTCAGGCTCGAATTCTACGCCCAGAGAAACAAAGCCTTCATTCGCTATCGCTGAAATTTCCTTGATGCCCTCAACTTTGCGTAATTCCACCTCTACTGGTTGAATCAGTAGGCGCTCACCATCCTCAGGAGAGATACCTTCGTGCATGACGCCAATTAAAAAGTAGGGCAGCACAATATGAGGATCGTTGGCTATGGGTAACGCTGCGCGAGCCAGCAGCCCACACAAGACCACTATCGACATCATCATTAGCGTGGTACGCGACCGACTGATCGCTGCGTCAATGAATCCCATCATTAGAGAGAGACTCCTAATGCTTCAGCCGTGGCTGCTCGTACCTCCACGGTCTGGCCTTCCGCTACAAATTCGTGACCGATGGTAATCAGGCGAGCATTTTCTGGTAGTCCTGTTACCCATGCCCCATCGGGAGAGTCTTCAATAATGATGACGGGATAGAACTCAACTCGATTCTCGTTGTCGATTGTTCTGAGACCCAGTGCCCCGTCATCATTTAAGGTGAATAACGAGGGGGATACACGATGAGCGCTCACGGCTTCTCCGGTCAAATTGACCGCCGCCGTGAGCCCGGCTCGAATTTGATAGTCCGTATTAGGGACTGTTACTTCAATCGGGTAGGTGCGAGTCACATCGTCAGCTTGACTGCCAATAAAGGTTATCGAGCCTTCAAGGTAATTACCGATGCTGGTTCGCGCGCTCACCGCCTCACCCAAGCGCAGCGCACCGATATCCCGCTCAGGGACGGAGACCTCCACTAGGATCGGATCTAAATTGATCAATGTGGCACAAACATCGCCCACCCTTGCGAGATCGCCTACCACCATGGGTTGCGTGTCAACTACGCCAGAAAACGGCGCCGTTACTTTGGTGCGACTCAAATCCAGTTCTCGACGAAGCAGATTGGCCTTCGCTGCTTCGAGCCGTGTGGAGAGCTGTGCTGCCTGAGCTTCAGCGAGCAAATTATCACTTCGCAGGACTAGCGCGCCGTTGTACTCGATCTCTGCCTGAGCGACGGCCGCTCGCGCCTCGGCGACTAGGGCCGCTTTGTCGTCGGTTGCAATCTCACAGAGTATTTGTCCTTCTGCGACGCGAGCTCCCCTCGCTACTGGTCGTGAAGTTACCCGGCCCGAAATTTCAGTGCTAATACTTGCAGTCTGTTGACTCGCCGTTTTACCGCGCAATATGCGGCTCTTGTTTCTGGGTTCAGAACGTATCTGCTCAACCACGACAGAAGGCAACGATGCATCTGAAACTGCCTGTAGCGCGTCCAACAAATTGGGCGTTGGGGCTCTGGCACTTGTCAAAAGGCCCGAGGCAAGCCATAACAGAACAAGCAGAGCAAAGATTGCAGCGATTTTCAGATTCTTTGTCATAATTCCCGTAACACTCAGGCTTTAACGCCGATGCAAGCCAGGCCACCGACACATTATGCAGGTTAACAACGAAGCGGAATGCAAACTCTGGGTTTACACCGCAGTGATGCCGGCTTTCCGCTTCGATTCTACTAGGAACGAGAGGCAAGCACCTGTGCCCTATGCAACATCAACGTGTTGCGGTTTTGTTGCGCTACCGCTGAGCGCGCTCCATTATATAATGATAACGATTCTCATTAATATGGCTCAGGATGGTGGCATCTCAAGTTGGTGCCGCAACGAGAAAACTCGAGAAAATGGGAAGTCAGCGAGCGTCTAGCTGGGTGGGCGATGGCAGACTGAAGAACGCGTAAATTAGAGAACAAGCCTAGGAGCATTTTAATGCCAGATCATTAGCGGCTTCCACTGGTGTAGTGGGTGTATCTGCGGTCTGGCGAGTGCTCTAGGGGGCAGTTGTTCTCGTTGCTGTTTCACGCTCTTGGTTATCGAGGACTACTTGTTAGAGAATAATGTGCGACAACCTATGATTGACCGCACAGCATGATGATTTGTTGACGCGTAAGATTAGGTTCTAAAAACTCACCGAGATAAAATTGAGAGGGAATAGGATGGCGGTCTCTTTTATAACGTTAGACGAAGCTGCGGCGATGACAGAGGGGGTACGAATAACCTTCATTCCGGGCATTCAGGCGCTTTATGCTGAGGCCCTCAAAAATATCTGTTTCGCTAAAGAGATTCCTGTTATCAGAGCCCTGCACCCGCTGATGGGTATCGACAAGAAGACAGGGGAGGATCGACAAAAGCGGCTTTATGAGCTGACTAGCCAAACCAGCTTGCCGACTATGTTCTTTAATGACGAGAGGCCAAGAAATGTTTGGATTGAGCAACTCGCGTTAGCGGAGAAGATTGGCAGTGCTAACAGTCCGGCGTTGATTCCAGCAGACTTCGAGCAGCGCGCGGAAATGTTTGGGTTGTGCTCGGTGGTTCTGGGTGAGGACGGCCTCGTTTGGAATATGCGTATTATGAATGATGGCCCTTTGGGCCGAAAATATGGCTACACCGATGCTGCGAGTTCGACCGCTCCAGCCAAGATCGCCGAGGTAATTGGGTTAATCGACCGACGTCTGCAAAAACAAGCCGAGCATGGCTCGCGGTACCTCGTCGGTGAAACGCTGACAGCCGCTGACATCTACTGGGCGACGATGAGTATGTGTATTACCGCCGTGCCGCCAGAAATTATGCCGGTGACAGAGCAAAACCAAGGTATGTTGAAGTTCTTCGCAGCCAATTCAAAAATTCCGATCATCGCCGAGGTGCTGTCACATCGGATTGAAGCGCATCAGCGGCACATCTTGCAGACTCATTGCGAAACGCCGGCGGTTTTAGGTGGCGATCCCATTTAGCCTGAGCCGCTCTGTCTGGTCTGAGTGACCAGAGGTATGTTATTAAGCAACCTTCGCTGCCGGAGGATTGTCAAATACGACTGCTCGGTGCTCACTACTCCAGACGCATCATTCTTATTTGAGTGCCAGGTTGTTATGAGGGGGGCAAACGAGTCGACAGTTTGGTTACGGGGCTTCGTTGCAGTCCCGTACCGCAGTTTTTTCAGCGATATTTTGTATTGTTCACACTCAGAGAGTTGCTATGTCAGTTCAGTACCCAATCCGGACAAAAAAGAAAAATCTCAATAGAGAAAAGTTGCTGATGGCAGCGACGATTCTGTTCTCGCGCAATGGCTATACAGATTCGACTTTAGATCAGGTGGCAGCGGAGGCGGGGTTGCACGTGCAAACTTTATACCGCCATTTCAAAACGAAGGACGAGTTAGCGATCGCAGCTGCGGAGATCACGATCAGAGACTGCCGAGCTAGATTTGAGCGGGAATTCCCGACGCTTTCGACTTTTCAAATTTGGCGAGAATGGATCAACGATTCTGTGTCTTTACTGACATCGCTGGGTTTAGGTGACCACAAGCGTCAACAATTGAGATCATCCTCTTCACTCATGAATGACAATTTTCTCCTTATTATTTATTCGGGGTATGAGGATATCCTGACCGAATATCTCGCAAAGGATTTTGATTTGAACCCCGAGAAATACCCTTTGCCTAGACTAGTTGCTTGTATGTTGTGGAGTGGTAACGAGGCTGCGATGAAACGCTGTGCAGGACTGGATACTGAAAAAGATGTGTTGGGATCCAATAAGGTTGTGTTGGATGAGAGTTTGAAAGTGATTGCGGAGGTTGAAAAAGCATTTTCAGCGCATGTAAAGACATGCAGGCCATAAGCATCGATGACTGGCAGAGGTATGCGAGTTATCTGATCGTTAAGGCTGGCTAAGCCGACTGATGCTAAGCGAATGTGTCAGTAACTGCTCAGCAAGCACCCGGAATTTCGATGAAGTCACAGGTTGGGAGAACGCTAAATGTATCGAGGACGATATACATTAATCGGACAAGAATTGAGTATGTTTACGCGCAAGCTTGAGTCCCAATTACGCTACCAAGGCATTCCTTTTGAGTGGCAGCTTAAAAGCCGTAACAATGAGGCGGGCATAAATGCCCGCGCTGGAACCCACTTTATCCCGATTTTAGTGACACCCGATGGCTGGATGATTAACGATACGATTAGTGTCGGTCCCATGCTCCACGCTCGCTTCAACGATGTCCCCGTTTTGCCTGAGGGGCCCGCTCAACGAGGCGCCTGTTTTGTATTAGAGGACTTTTTTAATCACTGGTATCCGCGACATGCGCTCCATTCTAGGTGGTGCTACCCCCGGAATTTGGAAATTACGGGAGAGCGATTCGGCATGAATATTGTGTTGGGCAAGTTTATTGATGCGGTGATAACTGATGAGGAGCGCGACCAAATAGACAGTTTTGGCCAAGTCATGTTCAGTCAATTTGGTTCGGCGGCTTGCGAGGTTCAGGGCGCAGGGCCTGAACAGAGCGAGGCGATTAGAGCCGACTTCAACCGGGTGCTTGAGCTGCTAGTCGATCACTTTAAGAGTCATGACTTTTTGCTGGGTAGTCGCGCTTGCCTAGCAGACTTTGCTTTAGTCGGTCCCTTTAAAGCCCACTTTTTATTGGATCCCGAGCCCTTAGATTGGTTGGGTGGCCACAAGTCGGCCATGGAGGCCTATGTCAATAGAGTGTATGCAGGTGTGAAGCCAGATGCGACGTGGCTTAACAACGATGCACTTCCCGATACGCTTTACCCATTATTTGATTATTCCCGTGACCATTATCAGGTATTTGCGTTTGAAAGCATCAGTGCGTCGGCTCGCGGCGAAAAAACCTTTAGCTTGGACTTAGGGGATGGGCCATTCGTTGCAAGATCCATGAGAAGACTAGAGAAAGTGCGTCTACATGTTCAAGATGAACTGTTGAGGGCAGAGTCGAACAAGTCTGTATTGGGCGAGAGTGGCGTAACCGATTTTTATATGGCGGAGCCTATACTCGTTTGAGATAGGCAGAGTGCTCCTCCGAGGGTGATGCAGTAGCTGTCTATCCTCACTACTGCATGCGCGACAAAATCACTCGCTGCCGTTACCAACGAAAAGCAAGGCAGGAGCGTTCTAGCCTGCAGATGTCATCTTTGGGATCATCATTGTGTTTTGCTAAGCGATAGCAAGGGCGACTTACCGGTTCCAGCAAACGCACTTGCTTAGGCAGCAGTTGTTGCTCTCGACGGCAAAGGGTTTTACCGAGGTGCGGCGTTGTGTGTCTCTGGAAGCGATGCAAAACCCGAGGGCGGCCGTCACTAGGCTAATTGTGAGCCAGAGCCTACGGTCTAGTTGACGGGCAATATCCTCGACTTTATCCCTTCCTGCTATGGATTACTCAGCGATAAACAAAATGCGGACGGCGAGCAGTATCCTGACCGCAAGCGATGATCACCGGTTGCAGGTAGGCCCCATAGTGAGCGTCTAGACTGGGTTCACTTTCCGCTGAAACGCATCATTAACAGGTCCCGTGATTTAGCCCTTGCAATTCGTTTGATCAACTACCTATACTTAGTGATATTCCACTATATATATGTAGCTAAATAACGATAACTAAAGTGTCAGTGTGCTATCAGAGGGTAATAACATGAGAAGCGTTAAGACTAACTTGTGCAACATTCTTGTTGGCGGAGCCAGCCTGTCCTTCATGCAAGTTGCGTTAGGAGCGGCTCTCGAGGAGATCGTTGTGACTGGCCTCAAGCGTGAATCGACCGTTATGGAGACCCCAAGCGCCATTACGACGCTGAGCGCAGAGGACCTCTCAGCGAGGGGGCTCAGCAGCATGAATCAGATTCAATATGCAGTGCCAAGCCTGCATTTTGGAGAGAATTATGGCAATCGTAATATCTCGATTAGAGGTGTGGGTTCGTTTCTTGAGCAGCCCGGTGTGCTCACGAGCATCAATGGTGTCGTACAACCCAGCGACGCAAGCTCACAAGTTAGCTTGTTGGACCTGGCTCGCGTCGAAGTCCTCAGAGGCCCGCAGGGGACGCTCTATGGTCGTAATGCAAACGGCGGTGTGGTTAATTTTATTGCCGCTGCACCCACTGATGAGTTTTACGGATATTTGAAGGTAGGTTTTGCGGAGTATGAGCAGACGACAGCTGAGATTGTCGTCAGCGGCCCAATTACTGACCGTATTGGTTTTAGAATTGCAGCGAGTCATTTAGATGCCAATGAGGGTTGGGTTGAAAACCTTGAGCCGGGGGACAATGACCTGATGCTGGGCGAAAAATCGAATGCTCGTGTCATCGTGACGGCGGAACTGTCTGATAATTTTGATGCGGAAATAATGCTCGCTCATAGTGAGCAGAGTGGCCGATGGACTCATTGGGCCATGACCGATGAGCACTTTGACTATGGTGTCATGACGGGGTTGCCTGCATTAGATTATTCTAATGACCCGGCTGGAGTACCGATTTTATACACCGAGGAGCCGCATAAGGTTTATATGCCAGGGCCGGTCAAGACTGATCGTGAACTCGACATATACAGCCTGACATTAAACTGGCACTCCGACAATTTTTCGATCAAGTCGATTACTGCTCAGCAAGAGTGGAAAAACGCAGAGGACTTTGCGGCCGACTCATCAAGCCTTGGGATCCTCCAGAGATCTACCGTAGGTGAAAACAAGTCCTTCTCTCAGGAGATTAACATTTCGGGCACGGCAGGGAATTTAGATTGGCTTGTCGGTGGCTTTTATATGGATGATGAGAGAAGCGATAATTTTATTATCGATTTTGCAGTTCAGGCTTTGCCTTTCCCATTACCGTTTCCTTACACCCCTTACGTTGAAAATCAGAGACCGACTTATGATAATGAGACGACCGGTGTTTTTGCGGATGTGACCTACTCAGTGTCAGAAGACCTGCGAATAGGCTTTGGCATGCGTCATACCAAAGAGGAGAAGCGAAGTGAGCATGTGGGCGGGTTTGGCGTTAATTCGGATGCTGCGGGGTTCATCCCGTTTATCACCAATTGCGCCCCAGATTGGCCTGATCTATATGTGCAGGAGTGGGAGGATTCCTCCAACACGGTTCGAGCATCAGTAGAGTATGACGTGGGCGAAAGCGGCATGACCTACGTCTCTTACTCTGAGGGATTTAAGTCCGGCGGCACTAACAGTGGCGACTGTAACCCCCCATGGGAACCCGAGACAATAGAAGCGACAGAGATCGGCTACAAAGCTGCTTTTGGGAATGGTCAGACGACACTAAGGGCCGCGATCTTCAACTACGATTATTCCGATTTTCAGGTGCTGCAAGTGTTAAATCTTGCCGGAGTGATTACGAATGCTGGCGATGCTGAGATTATGGGTGCCGAGCTAGAAATTAACACCGCTATTTCGGATCGATGGTTAATTAATGCGGCTGTAACGTTGTTAGATTCTGAATATGGTTCGTTTTTAAACAGCGACGGATTGCGTCCCGGCGAGCCCTATCAGAACGAAGGCAACCCACTTAATAACGCCCCTGAAACAAGTCTGATCTTGGGGGCAACTTATGACATTCCTCTCAGCTCAGGTGGCGGGGTGAAACTGAGCTTGGACGGCTCATATCGCTCAAGAGTGTATTTTAGAGAGTTTGGTTTGAAAGAAGATTCCCAAGAGGCTTACACCATAGTGAATTTCAATGCTAACTGGGAAAGTGCAGCGCGGCAGTGGGCGGCTCGGCTTTACGTTACCAACCTGACTGATGAAGAGCACATTACGGGTATGCAAGGGTTGCAAACGACCTATGGGCGGCAGGGATTTTGGGCCATGCCCCGGCAAGTCGGTTTTGAGCTGACCCGATTCTTTGGTTCTCGGTAGCCACGCTGCTTAAGCGCGATATAGAGTGCGTTTGGCTCTATTGATCTTTGGTTGAGATTGCGACTTTCCGCTTGGCTATGCTTTGATTAGAACGCTCGTTGCGATGCAGACGAGCGACTAACGGGCCCGACCAGAAACGGTTGGTGCGAGTTTCAGAGTATTAGGGATATGAAATGCCAAGCGATGAGATTGATAAGGCGAGTCTAGAAGCGCTGGGGATACAACTGCTTGGCAAGCTTGGAAATCCTGAAGTCACGCTGTTAGACGATCCAAGGCTGGACCCTCGGATCGCTACTGCGCTGATTGAGGCGTCTATGACATTCCCTGCACAGCAACCGAATGTGCACGGCAACATGACCTACGAGGACGCCGTCGACTTTACGATGTACATGCATTCCTTAATGGCCTCGATGAGCGAGGTCATAGAGAGGACCATGCCTGATTTCGAGAGCATTGAATCTTACGAGCTACCTATTCGTGGCGACGGTAGCCACAAAATCGACTTGCTGATCGACCGACCTAAGGATGCGCATTTTCGGATGCCTTGCATTGTGCATTTGCATGGAGGGGGGATGATATTCGATACAGCAAGGAATGCCTCTAATGTGCGTTGGCGGAAATCGCTGGCCGAACTGAATGCGGTGGTGATTGGAGTGGAGTTTCGGAATGAGGGTTTATCTGAGGGACACCAGCCGTTTCCTGCGGGATTGGATGATTGCGCAGCGGCAGTACGATGGGTGCATGAGAACAGAGACGAGCTCCAGATATCTTCGATAATTGTCATTGGCGAATCTGGAGGTGGCAATCTTGCCATCAGTACGGCGTTGAAAGGTAACGCTGAGGGTTGGGGAGACACGATTGACGGCGTCTACGCAATGGCGCCGATGTTGTATGGCTTCTATGACGCGCCGCCTGAGGGTCTGTTGTCCTGGCATGAGAACCTCGGACTGATGGGTGATCATGCAACAGTGAGGGCAATGAGGCTCGTCTATGATCCGGAGCAAGCATTTAAAGATAATCCCTTGTGTAACCCGCTATTCGCGCCAAGTGACCTGCTTAATGGATTGCCCCCTCATATTATTCGTAATTATGAGTTGGACCTGATTCGCGACGAGGGTGTGGTGTTTGCACAGAGGTTGCGTACCGCTGGCGTCGAGGCGACTTCGCAAATAGTCAACGGCGCCCATCACGTTCCAGAGATAGCGATGCCCGATGCCATACCGGAATTGACGCGCGACACACTCTCGTCGATCGCTGCGTTTGCCTATCACTGTGCGCGCTAACGTGGTTTACGGGTGACGCACTTAGGTAGCTCGGCACCGAGGTAGCCCCTCGATTTACCTTTACAGATCCTCGAAATATAAATATAGTAAGCTATATCTAACTGGCAGTCTTTGGGAAAGCGCTCGCTTTCTCAAGGGCACATGAGGGAGTTGAAATAATGAAATTTTTGGATCCTCGGGGTGCGTCTTCTCAGCCACAAGAAAAGTATGATTTGTCAGCTGACATTCGTCTCAACGACGGCGCAGGTATTTCTGTATCGCTACTGGCGAATGGTTTCCCCGATTCGCAGTTGTTTCTCGAAAAGGTAGCTGCCGCGCTAAAAGCGCGACTACCTGATATTCAGACGCGACTGTGGAACAAGCACAATGCGGGAGTCGCTGCGAGCGACGAGATGCTAGACGAAATGGTGGCTGCAGGTGATGTTGCGATTGCCGCCTATGGGCATTGAGGGAGTTGTACTACCGGCACCGTGCGTGACGGATACAACATTGCAAAACGAAACATGCCAGTGGTGGCACTGATTACCGAGGACTTTTGGGATCAAGGGCAATTCGTGGCCAACTCGCTTGGCATGCCGGAGCTACCGCGGGTGATGTTGCCGCATCCGGTAGCGGGGTTGGGTGAAGCGAAAATCAAAGTGATCGCCGATGATGTTATCGAGGGGATATTAGACAGTTTTGTTAATGAGTGATTTGTTGGAAGCAGAAAATGAGGAGCAAGCACTAGAGCAACTGCACGAACTGGGTTGCACTGATGGACTGCCTGTCGTCATCCCTACTCCTGAACGGGTGAAACAGTGTGTTCTGGCAAGCGGTATGGACGGGGACATGCTGCTCGGTGAATTAGGGCCAGCTATGGGCAATGCGACGGTCGAGAAGGTGGCTACAGCAGCTGTTATGGCGGGTTGTAAGGCGGATTATATGCCTTTGGTAGTCGCCGCTGTAAAAGCGGCAGCCTCCCCCGAGTTTGACCTCTCCGAGCTCCAAGCTACGACTCACTGTACAGCACCGCTGATCATCGTTAATGGTCCCGCACGAGAAACCTGTGGCCCTGTGGCCTCTGGGTATGGCGCTTTAGGGCCTGGGCATAGAGCTAACGCCAGTATCGGTAGGGCGTTACGTCTGTGCTTAATCAATATTGGAGGCGGCAGGCCCGGGATTTCTGATATGGCGATTCATGGCCATCCTGGCAAATTCACGTATTGCCTAGCCGAGGCAGAAGAGCAATCACCTTTTCCGCCACTGCACGTCAGCTTGGGTTACGACGAATCAGATAGTGTGGTGACGTTATTGGGCTGCGAAGCACCGCACTCTGTGCTCTACAGCGATAATGCAGATGACCCTGAAGACGCGGAGAAATTGTTGTATGTCCTATCAGTCGGCCTCGCTAATCTTGCTACCAATAACGCAATTTTCGCGTCGGGTATGGCACTTGTTTGTTTAGGGCCAAAACATGCGTCGGTTTTGGCTCGATCAAATTTTACAAGAGAGAGCATTCAGCAAAGGTTATGGGAGCTCACCCAGTTTCCGAATGCGCAGCACATACGCTACGCAGGTGAATTTGGTAAGGCTTTCAAGGACGACCCTGACGGTACTTACAACGCGTTTAAAAGCCCCCAAAACATTCTTGTCATGGTCGCTGGTGGAGTAGGGCTTTACTCTATGGTGATGCCAAACTGGGGAGGTGCGGGTCACCAGAATCGCGCTGTCAGTGTCAAAGTGGAAAGCGATTTTTTTTGCGCTATCCCAGGATTAAGTCAGCGTGGTGAACTGTGATTTTGCGACAACAATTATTTCGCTTTAGTGTCAAAGCTGCCTAATCAGGGAATCAGAAATGAAGCCAATTACGCTTTATGGCGGAGCATTTTCTCTCTATACGGGCCGCGCCCGCAGCTACCTGATTAAGTCACGCATTGACTATCGCGAGGAGCCGCATGCCTCTGAGCATTATTACAACATAGTCTTGCCCAAGGCTGGCGGGAGACGCGGGGTTCCAACAGTCGAATTCGCCAATGGTGACGTTATCCGGGACGGGGTAGCGATCATCGATCATTTCGAAAGTTTAAACGGATCTAGCCACGCACCGGTCTCGCCAAAGCAGCGCATAGTGAGTCTTTTGCTAGACGTTATTGGCGCAGAGGGCATGTTGCGACCATGCATGCATTACCGTTTTAATCATGATGAAGAAGACAGTGATTTTTTGCCTTTTCAGTTCGCCTCTATTTACCTCGGTGATCGGGAGGCGGCGAAAGACCGCATGGAATTTATAAGAAGTAATGTCTTACCGGGTTGGGGAGTCACGCCCGAGAACGGCCTCTATATTGAGGCTAATCACCTCGAGACCTTAGAAAAGCTCAACGCACATTTTTCTCTCTATCCGTACTTTCTTGGCGGCAAGCCTTGTATCGGTGATTTTGGAATGATGGCGCCCTTATATGGGCACCTTGGTAGAGATCCAACGCCGTTATCGTTGATGCAAAGACATGCAGTAAGGCTGTTTAGATGGGTAGAGAGAATGAATCGGGCGGAGCCCGATATTGGGGAGTTTGCTGATAAGAGCACCGAATACTTATCGGATGACTTAGTGCCTCAAACGCTGGTAGAGGTGTTGAAGCATTTTGCGAGCGATTTTGTTCCCGAGACTCAAGCCGCCTGTGATTGTATTAACCAGTGGCTGGCTGAAAACCCTGACGTACCTTCGGGCACTGAGGTGGAACGTCATCTTGGGTTTTGCGACTTCAGTGTGCAGGGGCTTGAGATGAATGCTGCCGCGCAACCTTTTCGTTTTTACTTACTAAAACGGGTTCAGGACGAATACCAAAGCCTCGGTGAAGCAGCCCAGCGATCCGTGTTGGAATTGCTGAAGGCCTGCGACATGGAAATCCTATTGGAGTTAAAAATATCCCGCGATATCGGTAGAGAAAATAATTTAGAGGTCTGGCTCTAGTGCCTTCGTCAAATAGCACTGTTAGCAATCGGCTTGCAGGGAGGTCGGCACTAATAACGGGCGCCACAAGGGGCATTGGCTTAGCAATTGCAGAGCGGTTTGCAGAACACGGGGCGAATATCGTCCTGAGTGCGTCTAACCTTAAGGCGCTGAAAGAGACAGCGGCGCGTCTTAATCAATATGCAGTGGATGTGTCGTTTTTTGCTGCCGATCTCAGCGCTTCCTCTGAGATAGAGGATCTCTTTTCTTTTGCTGTTGATCGTCATTCCCAACTGGATGTTTTGGTGAATAACGCAGGCATGCACATTGCCAAGCCCTTTATCGATCATTCTCTGGAGGAGTTCGAGCACTTGATGAGGGTCAACGTTCGTTCGGTTTTTCAGCTCTCGCAATATGCGATCAGGCATATGCAGGCTCTGGGCCGAGGGAAGGTGATTAACGTTGCCTCGATTGCTGGTTTGCAAGGCAGTATGAATTCGGCTGCATACAATACATCCAAGCACGCAGTTGTGGGCCTCACAAGATGCATGGCGCTCGAAAATGCGAAGCTGGGAATTAATGTCAACGCGATTTGCCCCGGGATTGTCGAAACAGACCTAGTGCGGGGGGTCGAGGACCAAATGGTGGCAAGCGGCATGCCCAGAGAGGAGTTTCGAGAGCGCATCGTTGCGCAAATCCCTAGCGGAAGAGTTCTGCAGCCACAGGAAATTGCAAATCTCGCAGTTTACCTAGCGAGTGACGAATCTAATGGAATGAATGGACAAGCCGTCGCCATCTAGCCCTGGCCCCCTGAGAAGTTACACCGAGTTTTAGCTGATGAAAAAGAATGCCAGCCAAAATGCGCCCTTCGACGATCTGCTGATTGTGGATATAGGGGGGACGATTGCCACTGGTTATGCGGCAAAGCTTTACGCCGATTATGGTGCCAGGGTCGTGAATGTTGAGCCTGAGAGTGGGTTTGCGACGAGGCAAGTTGGCCCCTTTCTCGCTAACGGAGACAGCGCTCTACACGGATATCTTCATGCGAACAAAGAGCATGTTGTTGAGGCCAATTCGTTGTTAGATCATCCCGCAATCGCTGCCGCCGATTTGGTATTGCTTGATCCTAATACGTTGCCATCTCCGTTGTCAGTAGAGGATTTTAATACCAACGTTTGCGCCATAAGCTGGTTTGGCTTGAACGGGCCATACGCCCAGTACCAGGCCACGGACCAAGCGATTTATGCCCTCATTGGACTCATGCAGGGCGTAGGGAAGCCGGGGGAGCCCCCGATCATTCAGACGGGTTATCACGCGCAAATTTTAGGTGGGGTGAGCGCTTTCAATGGATCCCTAGGATATCTCTTTGGGCAGCACGATAAGACGAGTGCATTTCTCCTAGATGCGTCCATTCTGGAGGCAAACCTGTGTCTTACTGAACTGGGAGCGATTGCCAGTTTTAATGACATGCCCTTGCCTCAAAGAATGGGCATCAACCGATTTGCCCCGACTTATCCGCTCGGTATCTGGCCATGCAAAGATGGTTGGCTTGGGGTTACTGTACTGAATCCTGGCCAGTGGCTGGCATTTTGTGAATTGCTTGGCCTGCCTGATTTAGCCCTTAATCCTGAATACCAGAGCAGTATGGCTAGGCTAAATGCGGCGCATATTATCGAGCCAAGAATTTTAGAGGCCCTCTCGAATAAAAGTGCCGAAGATTTATTTTATCAAGGCCAGGATAAGCGTATTCCACTGGCGAGAGTGCCTACGATGGCTGAATTGTTTTCTGTCGATCAATATAAGGAACGCCAAGTTTTTAGCGAATTTACATCGGAGGGGATTCAATTTGAGGGGCCGAGCTGTCCGTTCAGATTAATGGAAACGCCGCCTAAGATGGGCGGAGAGGTGTCTAGGCTTGGGGCAGATAATGCACTCTGGGATCAAAGCACCTCGCAAGATCTTGGGCCGAATAAATCGGGTTTCTCTTCGAGCATTGATAAGGCATCACCACCATCTGCACCACTTGAAGGTGTGACCATTGTCGATTTATCGATGGGGTGGGCTGGCCCGCTCGCAACCCGAAATCTAGCGGATCTAGGTGCCAAGGTCATAAAGATTGAAAGTTGTACCAGATTCGATTGGTTCCGAAGCTGGGAGGCCAGTCAAGAATGGATTGATAATAACGGCGCTGAGAAAGCACATAATTTCATTTACGTAAATCGCCAGAAACTTGGCGTAACGATCGACTTTGAATCTAAGTCTGGGCGAGACCTTCTGCTAAAGCTGGTGGAGGGTGCCGATGCAGTAGTCGACAACTATCCCACCGGTGTCTTGGAAAAGCTTAATCTTGATTATCACGTTATGAAGAAAGTAAAACCGGACCTCGTCATGCTGTCGATGCCGGCCTTTGGGAGAACGGGGCCTTGGGCAAAATTTCGGGCTTATGGATCCACTGTTGAGCAGGCTGCAGGGCTACCTCATTTGCAAGGAGACGAAGCAGATCCGCCCACGATGCTGCATGTTGCTTTCGGTGATGCGATTTCTGGTCTTTATGGCACCGCGGCGCTGTTAACTGCCTTAAGACACAGGCAAAAAACAGGTATCGGCCAGTTTGTCGATCTGAGCCAAGCTGAATGCATGCTGCCACATGCGGTACACGGAATACTTTGCCAGTCGGTTAACGGTCATGCCCCGGCGCGTCAGGGCAACCATGCTTCGGATTATTTTGTTCACCAAGTATTCCCTTGTAAAGGCCGAGACCAGTGGATCCTTATCCAGATTAAATCGGAAGCGGAGTGGGAGTCGGTAATGGATATGATGCCGGCCCTTACGCCTTTTTCTTGTTTAGAGCCTATGGAGCGGCGCGCTAAATTTATGGAAATTGAGGCCGTTATTGGCGAGTGGACGAGTACTCGGAGCGCGAAGGACTTGATGGCAGCACTTCAGGCGGTTCGTGTCCCTGCAGCGATCCTGAATGACGTAGCCGATTTGATGGAGGATCCACATTTAGTGAGTCGCGGCTATATGCAATTCCTAAGCCGAGCGTTTGTAGGGGAGCAGCCCCATCCCAGCGCTCCATGGAGGTTAGGGGACGGCCCAATCAGAATCAGTAGCTCAGCGCCCACTCTGGGTCAGCATAACCAAGATATATTAGGCGGCATGCTAGGTCTGTCGAATGGCCAAATGGCGTCGCTATCTAGCGACGGGATTATTGGAAATAAACCGAGGTTGGCATAGTGGGCAGAGTGATAGAGTCAGAAGCTAACGCCACTTTGGGAGGCATTTTAATTGCTAATCGAGGGGAAATAGCCGTTCGCATTGCCAGAGCGGCTGCGGATAGTGGTATTCGCTCGGTCAGTATCTATTCGTCCGATGACCGCACTAGTTTGCACACCAGCATAGCGGATGAGGCGATTTTAATACCGGGTGCTGGACCGCGAGCTTATCTGGACATTGACGAAATTATTCATGCGGCAAAGGAATCTGGTTGCAATGCGATTCATCCGGGCTACGGATTTTTATCGGAGCGTGCAGATTTTGCACTGCGGTGTAGAGAGGCCAATATTGTGTTCATTGGTCCAAAACCAGAGCATCTCGAGCTCTTTGGCGACAAAGTAGCGGCAAGAAAAGCCGCAATTGATGCAGGTGTGCCCGTGCTAGCGGGTAGTGATCGATCGGTGACGATCGATGAGGCAAGGGTCTTCTTTAACGCGACCAGTGGACCGATCATCTTAAAAGCGGTTATGGGAGGCGGGGGAAGAGGGACCCGCGTTGTTTACGATGAGTCTGAACTAGAGGATGCCTTTACTCGATGTCAATCTGAGGCTCAAGCCGCATTCGGTAATGACCAGGTATACGTGGAAGAGTTTTTAAGTCGGGCTAAGCATATAGAAATTCAGATTATTGGGGATCTGATGGGTGACATCAGTCACCTAGGCGATAGAGAGTGTTCTGTGCAGCGGCGCAACCAAAAAATTGTGGAAGTCGCGCCGGCACCAGGTTTATCAGCGAGTTTGAGGGAAAAGATTACTGACGCAGCACTGATATTTGCTCGGAAACATCACTATCTTAGTCTGGGTACCTTCGAGTTTCTCATTGATGTTAATTCGCCCGACGAGCGATTCGTGTTTATTGAGGCTAATGCTCGGCTGCAAGTGGAGCACACGGTCACAGAAGAGATCACTGGCTTCGACTTAGTGCGAGGACAGATACAGATCGCACTGGGTTCTAGCTTGGCCGACGTGGGTCTGGGGGAGTCTCATGCAACGTTGAACAACGGTTTCTCCATACAGGCGCGAGTGAACTTGGAGACGATCAATTCTGACGGCACCATTTTGCCCGGCTCTGGTGTTTTAACCGGATACGAGGCGCCAAATGGTCCAGG
>ERZ767114.500-NODE-500-length-21145-cov-4.316641_pt1 | contig 21145 bp, 23 predicted proteins | sample MGYA00374952_ERZ767114 | MGnify/ENA primary metagenome ERZ767114 (study PRJEB28939, sample SAMN06267156) | marine metagenome | isolation source: Columbia River Estuary | place: USA:Columbia River Estuary, USA | collected 2012-05-05 ...
TCATTAGTATTTTTTTGTGCTTCTACACGTCCAAAAGTTATAGCATCATTGACACCTGCTTGAGCTCTATAAATAGCTTCGTCAGTTGCCATAGCAGTTCGGTAAACATTATCATCAATGTGAGCACCTACACGTTCAGTTGCTAGCAGATTATCAGTTGTACCTTTTCCAACTGAATCACCTAATGCAGCAGAAGTTCTATAAACAGTATCTCTTACTGATGAGCCTTGGTCTTTAATATTTTCATTAAGTAAATTAAAGTTGCGATTTTGTCTGTTTTCATTAGCGTATTGCGCTCTGTCTTGCACATCTAAGATTTCTTTTGTTTGTCCGTAATTGGATTTTAATGCTTCTACATTTTGATAGCTTTGGGTTTTTAATAAGTCCCCATCGACTTTTCCAATCATATCGGATATATATTGCGTTTGGTCATAGCTAGCTTTTAATTGGGCAGGGTCCATTTTTGTAACTTGTATTGTTATACAATTAAAAAAGAAAAAAAAATTTCGTAAATTCCGTACAAATTAAATAAAATAAATAAATTAAAAATTATCTATAAAATATACAATGTTTATTTTTAAGAATATATTATTTATATTTGCTATTTTATTTTTTATATCGTATTTGTATTTTGTATTTAAATCGTATATAATAGTAAAAATGTATTTAAAGATAATATTTTGTTTACGATTAAGTCGATAAAATGCGTATATATATCTTTTTTATTTTATTTATTTTATTTAAAATAAAAAAGATGGATAACGAAAATTATATTTCTCCTAGTAAAATAACTAAACAATACGACATCACTTCAGGGACATTAAGAAGATGGTCAGAAGCTGGAAAAATAAGATGTCTTAGACCTAATGGTGGTAAAAGAATTTACAATATCCAAGATATTAAAAAAATCTTTAATGCAGACAATTCTCAGGATGTTGATAATTCTAAAAATAAATTCACCAAGTTACTAGAAGATTTTAAAAATAATTTAAATCTAGAAAATAATCCAGACCTTAATAAAGACGATGTTTATAAATCAATTAAGGTTATAGAAGATGAATGTAATATTTTATCAAATCTATATCAAAATAAATAAATTATACCTTATACCCATTATACCCTTTTATACCCTTTTATACCCTTTTATACCCTTTTATACCCATTATACCCTTTTTATACCATTTTTATTCCTTTATACCCTTTTATACCCTTTTTATTCTTAATGTAAAAATAAACTATTTTATTTATTTTTATAGTAAAAATTATTTTTTATAGTAATTAAAAAATTTCACTTCTACATATAACACAATTTAGATTTGATGTAATGCTTACATTTCTAGACCAACATTCAGCATGTACAGAATTTAAACATGTATTTACACAATTAATTGTCATTTCATTTTCATAATCAATGTTTTCCAAACATATTGGACAATTTTCATTTTTCCTATATTTTTTTTCATTAATAAATGTTTCATATAACAAATTATAATACATTTCGACAGTCCATTCAGATGGATTTAATTTTTCAAATTTTTTATAACCAAACCAATAAAGATGTTTACAATAGTTTTTTCTTATAGTAAAATCTAAACAAGAACAACTACATTCTACTTTATTATTTTCTTCAACAAGTTTTATATTATATACTTTATTTGTAGATCCTAATATTTTACAATTTACGTATAATATCTTACTAATCTCATTATTTACAGTTGACACATTTGGATCAGTTGACACAGTTGATACATTTGGATCAGTTGACACATTTGGATCAGTTGGATCAGTAGAACTTGTTTCTTTATCGTAAATTAATTCGCTTTCTAATAATAAAATTCTTTGTGTAATACTTTTAAAACGTCTTTTAAAAGTATACGGAGTATTTTCTGAATTCATTCCTTTTAATAGAAAATAAATCTTTTTTCAATTTTCTCTTAATCATCATTTCTGTCTATTTTATATATAGTATAATTAATAAGTTCTATTGTATTATGTATGGTAATAGATAAATTATCTATATCTTGTATAGTTTTTTTCAATTCATTTTCTAAAAATAACTGATGTTTTATTTTTTCATTATCAAAATATAAACTATCTAATTTTTGAGAAATGTTTTCTATTTTTACATTAACTATTTTTTCTACATTTTCTTTTACATTATGACATTCTTCCTTAAAAGATTTCTCTATTTTAATTTGATTTGTATCTATAGTATTTGTAAAAATATGTAAAAACTCTTCTATTTTATCTAAACGTTTTATTAATTCTTTATATCTAAACATATAAATTATAAGTAGTAATTTTTTAATCTTTTTTAACGTAAAATTTGCGTTAAAAATATTATAAAAAAATACTCTATATAATTAAAATGTCTAAAGAATCCACATCTATTGATTATTTATTTGAAGATCCACCTATTCCTAATCAACAATATGCATTAGTTAGTATTGTTGGACCTAATATGTCACAAAAATGTGATGTATGGGGATTAAAAGTTAGAGGAACTGCGGATACTTTAGAAAAGGCAAAGAGTATGTCTCAAAAAATTTTAAGAATTGATAATAATTATGACATTTATACTGTTGAAGTTGGAAAATTCTTTCCTTTAGTCGTAGATCCATTCCAAATTAAAGAAGTAGAATACCAAAATGATCAATTAAATACATTGATTAAAAGTTATTTAGAAAATAGAGAAAATGCAAATGAACAATGGCATAGTAGAAAGAACGAAATGGTACAAGATGCTATAAAAGAAGGTAAATCAAAAGAAAAACAAAAGGAGCATCCTATTTCTATTCTTCAACAGATTTATATGCAAGAGGAAGATATTCAAAAGGGGCAATTAAAAATTTCTTCTTTAAGAGATAAATTAAAAGATAATTATACAGAAGAAGAATTAGAGAATGCACAATCTGAATTTAATAAAATGTTGGAAAATATACAATTACAAAATACAGAAACACTTGATGACAATAACGATAAAGAGAGTGAAGTAAATAAAGTTTTAGAAAAGATTAAAAATTTAGAAATAGAAAAAGAAAAATTAGAATCTGAAAACGATCAAAATGAAGAAATAGAAAGATTAAGTATACAAATTAATTTATTAAAAGAGAAATTAAATGACCCAGATGTTATTAATAATTACATTAATAATAATTATGAAAATCCACAAATTAAATTAGTTTAAGATATGAAAAAAATTGCTAAAATAGCAAAAAACACTGCTATTATTTTATTAATTGTTATTTCTTCATTTTCATACAAAGATCCTATTATGACAGCTAATAAGATACTTATACATGACCAAATAACATTTACTTTATTTGCATTATAATTATTATATATATAATGAAAAAGCATAGCGACTAAAATATAGAATATTACACCATTTATATAAAAATAGTCAAAATTTGTTTTACTTTTTCTTAACGAAAATTGTCCGATTTGTTCTACTATAGAGATAACTATAGAAATAATTACCATACTCAAAAGATTTTCATTTTTCATCACTATATTCTATACTATATATTCTAAATATATTTTTTTAATTTAATTTCGTGTTATTTATACTACTTTTATGGACAATCATTTCACTTATTTTAAAAATATTTAAATTATACAACATTACTTTCCAATCTAATTCAGAAATTTTATTATAAGATTTTAAATACAATACACTATGGATAGGATATCTATCATATTCATCATTTGAATAAGTGTCACACAATTGCGTATTCTCTAAATTGAATCTTACACTTTTCATTAAAAATATGTTTAGTAAATATAAATATTATATAAACATATTTTTAATTTTTAAATAAGATTTTATAATTACTTGTAATTACTTGTAATTACTTCCTTTTAACATTTTATCTTGTTCTTTTTTTTGTATAGCATCTGTCAAGACAAAATTATAAATTTCATTATCGACAAAACTTTGTAGTTGCAATTCTCTTATATTTTCCAAATGTTTTTTTAATTCATTACATTTATTAAAATTAAGTAAGCTTAAAATTTTCAATCCTTTTTCAACTTCTAAAAGTATTTGTAATTCCTTAATCATTTATATAAATATTTTATAGTAAAAATTATTTTTATAGTAAAAATAATTTTTATCAATTTTTTCAAGAAAATTTCTGTTCAATTTTTATTATTATTTAGAACATAAGGATTTTCTGCAAGTTGTGCCTTTAATAAATCTGGTTGAAATCTATCATCGCTTCCTTCTATTTTGTTTCCTTGCATATTAATAATATGTTTATCTGGTATAATTTGAGGTAATCTTGCATTCATATTAGAACGTTTATCTTGTTCTTCTTTTAATAAAAGATTTGCTGTTGTTTTTACTTGTCCAAAAGAAACTTTTCCTGAAGAAATTTGGAATTTCTGATGCCCTCCAGGTCTTTGTCCCATAAGTAAATCTTGTTTCAAGTCTCTTATATCTGCATTTTGATATTGAACTCTAGATTCAGTCTCGTTTTTGTAATGAGGATTACCTTTATAGTTACTGTTTTCTGTAATAATTTCTTTATTTGTAGTTTTTGCATCGTATTTACTTGTAAGATATCCTAAACCATTTTGTCCATTTGTATGTTGACCTAAATATTTATTATCGATTAAATTTTGTTTTTGAGTATCTTTTGGTTTCATATCAGACATTCCAATATTATGCGGATCACTTTTATTTAATGTATAAGATGCTTTAACATACCCTGAATCATTTTCTCTTAATGTAGTTTCTTTTAATGTCGTTTTTACTTTATCAAATGGTTTTAAAACAACTCCTTTTTGAATAGGTTGAACTGTTCCTGTTTGAAAGTTTTCTTCAGTAGTAGATCTTTCATTTTTATATTGTTTCATACCAGATCTACCATAATCATTAACCATTTTAGTTGTACTTATATTTCTCACATAATCATTTTCATAATTAATTCTTTTTGGTTCCTGAAAAAGTGAATCTGTTATTTCATGTAATTCTTTACTATTATCAATATTTCCTATTCTTTGAGGAAATTTATCTAAATATTTTGCATTACCAGTATATTCTATATTATATTCCTTTCTATAAGTTGGTTTAAGATTAAGACTATAATCTTGTAATACCTCAGGAGCTATATATGCACCAGGACCTTTAAACAAATTATCTTGTGTTTTTTCATAAAAAGTAGGAGGTCGATTCTTTTTTACTTTAGGAGCAACTCCTCTTACTTCACCCATTTTACCAGGAAATACAACTCCAGCATATGTTTGTTTAGGATTATTACCAGGACGCAATTCATTTACCTGTTTAAATTCTGGTCGAATATTATTTTCAAAAGTACCAGCTTTTGGAGCAGCTATATAAACTTGTTCGAATGGTTTTTCACCTTGTTTATAAACAGATTTAATATACCTGTCTTTTATTATATCAGTAGTAGATGGCATACCATTAATATTTTCTGGTTTCACATCATAAAAACTTTCTACTTCCTTTTTATGTCCAAATTCTGCACTTTTACCTGTATATCTATCTAAAAGACTCACGTTTGAAAATCCTTCTACGTTTTGTTTTGTATTACTTCCAAAAAATGGCACCATATTGTTATGTTCCTTTTCATAAGATAATCCTGTTAATACATTTATATTTTCTTTACCTTCTTTACTTTCATTAAATTTAACTGTAGACTGAAACATTGGCATATTATGAATTCCGTTATCTACTAATGATTCTATTTTGCCTATACGATTCATATCATTCAGTTCACCTAATTCTTTTGAAGTTAATGTTTTAATGTCTTTTTCTAATTTGGCCGGATCAAGTCCTACTGCACTATACGAATTAAAAAATGGTAATACAACACCAGTTTCTACTGGGTTATACGCATCTTTATAATTTTGTAAAGATCTTTTTAAAACTTGATCGTTTGCTTCAGTAACAACATTTGATGTATATATGTTTTCACCATTCGGCTTATCAAAAGTTTCTATCATATCACGGACACCTTTAGATTGTTTTCTATTATCTTTTCCATTTTTACTAAAATAATATCCAACTAATGTTGTTAATCCTATTAGCGGAATCGTTAAATCAGCCATTAATATATAATATCAATAGAAATAAAGTTTAATAAAAAACTTTAAAAATCTTTATTTTTTAGTATTTTATTCTTTTTAGTATTTTATTCTTTTTAGTATTTTATTCTTTTTAGTATTTTATTCTTTTTAGTATTTTATTCTTTTACATCCAATTTAAAAAACGTTTTATTACATGTTTATCGAGATTTATAACTTTGTTATAAACATCTTCAAAACGAATAGGTGAATTTGTATTTTTATATTGTGCATGCAATTGTCTTAATGTTCTATAGTAAATATGATCCTCTTCAACTTTAATTTCATGTTTAACATGTGAATTAATATACAATCTATGAATTGTTTTTACAAGTTTTAAAATAGATGCTTTAATAAAAGCAAATGTGAATTGATATTCTTTATATATCTTTTCAAGTAAATCAAGTGATTCTGGTTTGTTTAATAATTCTATATATCTAATTCTTATTTCAGGAACATTTCCTCTAATATTTTTTATAATTTTATAACTTTCAAAATCAATCTTGTATACACTTGAAATTCCTTCTACATTTCTAATTCTAATTATCAATCCTCTTTTGTTTGATAAATCAAAAGGTTCGTTGGATTTTATAATAGAGATAAATTTATCATTATCTATGTATTCTTTTCTTATAATATTTAAATTGTTTCTAAATATAAATGTATCATCTTCAATATGGTTATTATTATCAATCTTTGAAATATAAATCAAACTATTCTTTTTATGTTTTACAACAATTCTATTTTCTCTATGAAGTAAAATAAAAAAGTATGTTGAATTTTTATCAAGATCTAAAAGATCATTTTTATCGAAAATTTCCCAAAAAAGTTCATTAAAACTTTTAGTACTTGACCAAAAGCTTATACTTGCATCTATACATTTAGTAGTAGATGTAAACCATTCGTTATTATAATTATATAATCTGATCATAGTTCCATCTTCGCAATATTCAATACTCATATTTTTATTTGAAATGATTTCATTTAATTCTTCTGCGCTTTTTACATCTTCTATTTGCGGATAACACATTGCAACAATTTTATTTGTATCCTTTTCAAAAATAATACCATTTGCTTGTTTTTTAATACCTTGCCGTCTAACGACATCGTCGGTAAAGGTACCTTGCCGTCTAACGACATCGTCGGTAAAGGTACCTTGCCGTCTAACGACATCGTCGGTAAAGGTACCTTCATTTAATCCATCGTCATGTTCCTCAATTTTATTTCTATTTGCAAGTAAATAAAGATTGTTTTGTTCCTTTACATATAACATTTTAGAAAAACCTTTAATATCATCAAAAGTTTTCTCATTAACAAAATCACATACATCGTTTACATTAATCAAAGACATCTTGTTATAAAATAGTAAAAAAAGAAATATAATATTTATAATTTATAAATTTAAAAATTTATTCATTTTTTTTTTAACTAAATTTTATAAATTTATCTATAGTATTTCCTACTGTAACAGTAGCATTTTCAATAATAGACAATCTTGTTTTTGCATCTTCTACACGTTTATCATCTAAATTATTAAAAATCTTGGATTGCTGTTCGTTTTTATCAAATAATTTATGATTTACCATTTTTATATTTTTAATATCGATTTCTTCCATATAATCACTTGATATAAACATCGGGTATTCTACCATTTTATAAATCTTATTTTCTATAAAATTATTTCTAAAATCTTCTATACTTAACTGTCCACCAAACATCTTTAATGTATATCTACAAGGTGCTGGTTTTAATTTACAGCTTAATAAATTTGTTCCAGTCAATTTACTATACAGAAATTTTATGTTGTGATCTACATTATATAATTTATTTGTATTTTTATAAGCAATCATACATGAAAAACTACAAAATACACCTTTTACACGAAATTTATTAATAGATTTATCATAATAAACTGGTAATCCGACAGGTACTGTTGTGAACGTATGACAACACCACCAACAACATACAGAAGTAGTATGTAACCATTCTTTATTTTCAACAAAATCATTTAGTATTTCAAAGAATCCTCTTTTTCTTGATTCTTGAAGATTACTAATTTCATTTTCTTGTTTGTTTTCTTTTTTATTATTTAATATTTTGTTTTTAATCTGTGTTTCTAATTTATGTATAAGAATGTTATCTTGTTTTTCTCTTATTTCAATACGACGTTCATATAATTCATTAACATCCAAATCGTCATTTTCTAATATATCATCATATTCTTTTTGTAATTCAATTCTGTTTTCAACATTTGTCTTTTTTAATTCTTCAAATACAGTTGTTATGATTTCTTTTTTATCTAATTTAGTAATATTTACCAACGGTTCCGATAGAAAAGATTCATTATTAATTACAGATATATTATCATTTGATTGCAAAGTACCAAAATCATTTTCGCTTTCGCTACTCTTATTTTCGCTTTCGCTACTCTTATTTTCACTTTCTTTTTCATCTTGAATATCTAAATGCAAAATGTAATTATTATTGTCCTGTAATACTGTTGTTAATGGTATCTTTTTTCTAATAGAAGAACTAAAATATTTTACAGCTGCTTTACGACCACGTTTTTTCTTTTGCTTTACTTCTTCTACACATTCCTTCTTTTTTCTACCTCTCTTTTTTTTTTCTTCAACTACCTTTTCAACAATTTGTTTATCAGATATTTCTTTACGTGGTCTTCCCTTTTTTCTTTTTACTACTGGTGATTCGTCTAATGATAGTTTACTTAACTTGCCGTCTAACATCAAAGGTACCTTGCCGTCTAACATCAAAGGCACCTTGCCGTCTAACGACATCTCTCCGTCATTTTTATCTAAATCTTTTTTATCAGACATTTTTTATTATTATTTTTTATGTTTAATTAGTTTTTCAATTTTTTGATAAAATTAATTTCTAAATAAAGTTTAAATAGAACAAAATGGAAAAACTTCCTAATTTAATCGAAACACTATCATTTTTAAAATTTCCAGATGAAAAACATCTTTTGCATTTTAGTGACGTTTCCGATTCTGAATCAGATTCAGATTCTACTATAAAATTACCTAAAAATTCAAAAACATTAAGTAAATCACCTTTCCGTCTAACGACATCGTCATCAAAGGTTGCCGAGGACAACGAAAATATCGAAGACGACGAAGACGACGAAGACGATTTACTTTTATCATGTACCTTTGATAATAGACGTCAAGGTACCTTTAATGATATTTTTACAGAAACATTGACAGAAAAATATAAATCTCCTTCTAAAACAATAATTAAAAAGAGTAATATAAAAAGTAAAAAGAGTAATATAAAAAGTAAAAAGAGTTCTATGAAAAGTAAAAAAAAGAGTTCTATGAAAAGTAAAAAGAGTTCTATGAAAAGTAATATAAAAAGTAAAAAGAGTTCTAAAAGTAATATAAAAAGTAAAAAAAGTTTTATATAACATATTTATTATAAAATCTGTGTCCAGAACTATCATGTAGTTTTGGCATATCTTCTAAGAATTCACATACAATATTACCATATTCATTACTATAATATACTTTTCTAATACCTCTACTTTTTAATTTTTCAATACAAGAATTACAAGGACGTGAATTTTTCAAATGTGATTTTGAAATACGTATAATTAAAATATCATGTCCTTTTATTAATTTTTTATCTAATTTACACAATGCGTCAATTTCTGCATGCATTGAAAATTTTACAAAAATGTTATTTACAAGACTCTTTTTTATATATTTATTATACCCAATTGTTATTATTTTGTCATTTTTCATCAAACATGCGCTATGTTTATGTTGCAAAGGAGAATTTTGAGCAATTCTTCTTAATGTTTGAATATTATCATAAAATTTATTATAAAATTTATCATAAAATTTACGTTCTATAAAAACCATTAAAATTTATAAAAAATTTATATACAAATCAATTTTTTATAAAAATGTACTTTATTTCGTATATTTTCATATCTTTTTATAAATAATATAAATAATATAACATGTCATTTTTTACAGATTTTATTCAAGAATCTTTTAATCTAAAAACAGCAAAAGATCCTGAATCATTTTATATGTCTGTACGTATTCCTTCTTTAAAGGAAACTAAAATAGATATTGGTTATATCAATACATATTATTGTAAAAATATAAGAGATACGGGATGTTATTTTATTGTAATTAATTCCAAATTCTCTAATGTTATTTTTGCTATATCAAAAACAAATAAAAAAGATACTGGGACAATTAATAAAATAACTGGATCAGGACATGAAATTAATATTACATGGGATCCATGCGAATATCCACATGTACAATATGTTATAAATAATAAAAATAATATACATTTATTAGACGGCAAGGTACCTTTACCGACGATGTCGTTAGACGGTGATAAAACAAAAAAACTCGAATTGTATATAAAAGTTATAACTAGTTTTTAAAAATCTTTAGTTTTTAAAAGTTATAACTAGTTTTTAAAAATCTTCACTTTCATATTTTTTAAACCAATTTGTAATATCATTGATATTTAACCAAATACTTTCTGTATCTCTATCCTTTATTTCATTTTTATTATAAGAATATTCCATTATAACATTATTAATTAATAAATTTTCTACATTGTCATTTATTACTTCATTTACTATATCAGATAATTCTAAATTAGTAAAGTTTACAGAAGACGATAAAATCTTTTTAAAAATGTCAGTTAAAAGTTCTATTTTTTTAAATTTAGTCACTTTTTCACTTTTAACAATACTTAAAATCTCATTTTTGATATTTTCATCACTTGAAATCCTTTTACCCAATTCCTTTTTAATTAAAAATATATTTTCACGTTCACTTTTTCGAATATTTGACCACTCTTCTTCATCATTTATTAAATTTATTTGTTTAGAAAGATATTTATCTGCATCTGGATAAAAATTTATATCTATTACAGGATATGTAGTGTAATTAATAGAATTTTTATTTTCTCTTTTTACAGGAATTATTTGTCCAAAATTTGTTAAAACACCTACCATTTCATTTTTTGATGTCATTTTATTATATATAATATAATAAAATATAATAAAAAATCAAGAAGATTGTTCTATTTCTTTTGTAATTTTATCTTTTTTAATTTGTTTGTTTTGAATTTCCGTAATAACCGATTTTGCTACATTGTTTACAATATCCATATTATTAATTAATAATGTATTTATATATTGTAATTGTGTATTATGAGATAAATCACCTATTATACTTGAGATTTCTGGATTTTGTAAAAGCAAATTAACAGCTTCTATCAATGTTTTATTTCCTTTTAATGTTGTAACAATATTAGACATATCCTTATCAGAATTAACTAATTCATTTGCCATTTCGATATCAATATCTCTTTTTTGTGGTTTTAAACTATTTTTTAATCCTATAACTACACTATGCAAAATTCCATTGGCAGGAACTGGTAATATCGCAACAAGCTCTGATGCTGCGAATAATACGAATCCAATAATCGTAGCAAAGTCTGGCGAACTCATTTATTATATATATTTAGTTGTATTTATTTTTTATTCTCTTTTTAAACACGCTTACAAATTAAAAGTAAGTAAAAAAAAATGATTTATTTTATTTATAACATGTAAATAAAGAAGCTTTATGGTTCATACTAGAAACCAAAAAAGAAAATTAGAAGAAGACACATTTGATGACGATGTCGTTAGACGGCAAGGTACCTTTGATGACGATGTCGTTAGACGGCAAGGTACCTTTACCGACGATGTCGTTAGACGGCAAGGTAATTTAGAAATAGATCAAAATTGTGGTAGTAATATTTCAATTTCTAAAAAAAAAAAGATTTGTAAACAAGAAAATGATAATGGAAAATGTAATGAAGATCAAATTACAAAAGATGTAGACGATGATCAATTAGAGGATGATTTTGATATTGAAACAGAATCGTCGTATTGTAGTGATACAGACGAAGATATAATTAATACTAATTTGGAATCGCTTCTTAAACGTTCTATTGTTAGTTTAATGAAGAAATGTACTAATCCAGCATATAAAAAAGAAAAAAAATCAAATGATCCATATGATATATTTATTACATATACAAATTCTATTTACGAAGGAGATTTTTTTGAAAGAGAATCAAATGAAAATAAAAAATGCAAGCTAAAAAAATTATATACAAGAGAAGAAATTGAGAAAATTAACAATGAACTTTGCAAGATAAAAGAAAATTATCGTGAAAATGCTCCTAGTATAATAGAAATTTTAAAGAATAATAATGACATAAAAGGAAAGCAAAAATTGTTGGAAAAATTTTATCATTATACAAATTCTGATATACTAACAAATGATTATACTAATAATTTATCTATAATACAAAAAAATACAAAACGTTACGACGATCCTCAATTAGAAACATTGGAAAATGAAATAGTAAAAAAATCATCTAGTTTAGATTTCTCGGATGACTATAGGGAAAGAGTTTTAAGATCAAAAATGTCATTGCACAATAAAATCTTGGCATATAAACGTCTTGATGCAATGGAATCTTTTGAAAATACAGATACTAGCGAATATGCTAAATATAAATCTTGGATGGATATTTTATTAACTATACCATTTGATGAACCTATAGTAAAAGAAAAAGGTACCTTTGATGATACGCGGCAAGGTACCTTTGATGATAGACAGCAAGGTACCTTTGATGATAGACAGCAAGGTATAAAAAACATAAGAGAAATTTTAGATAAAAGACTTTCTTTTTTGGAAAAACCAAAGGATCAAATTATTAATATCTATACACAAATGATGAGAAATAATAATTTTTCAATAAATTCTATTGGATTATATGGTCCAAAGGGTATTGGTAAGTCAAGTATTATAAAAAGTATATCAGAAGCGTTAGATAGACCTTATAGGACAATTAGTTTAGGAGGAGAATCTGATTCTTCTTTATTAACAGGACATTCTTTTACGTATATAGGTAGTATACCAGGTAGAATTATAGAAATTTTAAGAGAAACAAAATGTACAAATCCAATTATTTTGTTTGACGAATTAGATAAAGTTTCAGAAAGTCATCAGGGGAAAGAAATTATTGGTAATTTAATTCATTTAACAGATGCAACTACAAATAACAAATATAATTACGACAAGTATTTTGCCGGATTAGAATTTGATTTATCAAAAGTACTTTTTGTTTTTACTTATAATGATCCTAAAAAGGTTGATAGTATTTTGTCAGATAGATTGTTTAAAATAAATATACAAAACTATTCTTTAAAAGAAAAATTAGAAATTACACGTTTACATATTATACCCAATATTCTTGAAAAATACAATTTTAAAGATAATACAATAATATTATCAGATTCTGCAATTGATTATATTGTTGAAAAGAATGCTTCTGATCAAGGTATGAGAGATATTAATAGAAAAATAGAGACTATTATATCAAGAATTAACACATTATTATTAACCGATGAAAGTGATAATATTGTAAAGTTAAAATATAAAAGTCTTTATTCAACATTTAATAAAAATATACCCTTACCAGTTACAATTTTAAAAGAACATGTTGATATATTGCTTTCAGATAGTTTTACAACAGATATGGATACCTTAAATGAACCACCATTTGGAATGTATATCTAATATTATATTATATTATATTATATTATATTATCTTTGGTGTACCTTTGATGTTAGACGGCAAGGTACCTTTGATGTTAGACGGCAAGGTACATATTAAATCATATTCGCTTTCATCAAAAATAATTTCTTTAGGTAAAGGATTGGAAGATGATGTAATCTTTTTTTTTACATCAAAAGTGTCTAAACTATTATCCATATTTTTATTATAATACAATCCTAATATAGATGTGAATGGTTTTTTAACAACAGTATATATATTTTCTACAAAATTAATATGTTGATCCATATTTTTAGTACTTTTATTAACAATATGTAATGTCTTTTCCAACATTTCTAAACGCGCATCTGTATTTTCTAAACGTGTACTAATATTTTCTAAAAAAATTTCTATTTTATAAAGACGATTCATGATTTCTCCTTTTTCATCATTATTTATTTTTGTATTTATTTTATTTATATTACAGTCCATATTATTTGTATTTAAATTTATGTTGTTTATATTTTTATTCATATCATGTATATTTTTATTCATTATATGTATATTATTATTTATCGTAGAAAGCATTAATATTGATTTTTTTATATCGTCATTCATTTATGTTATGATATATCTGTCTATATATTTTTTTTAGATATTATACTAATTAGTATTAAAAAAAAACAAAACCAAACAATTTGTCTTACTGTAATAGTAGAAGATATATGAAATTCCTCTTTTAACTCTGGATATAAAGAATGACTTAATGAAACAGCATTTGTTACAGCTGCTTCTAATGATGTGAAATTATAAAGCGTTTGACCATTATGTGTACCAACATTATATAAGTTATCAAATGTACTATTAAATGATAAATTAGGTTCTTTTGAAGTTGCTACAAAAGCGGTATCTATACATTTCCATTCATTATTTATATTTATAACACCTGGCGATAAAATCATTTCAGAAGGTGTTTTTAAACCTCCAAAAGATTCAGATAATTGATAAAATATTTCTTCTATTAATTCTTCTTTTGTACATTCATCAATCTTTTTACCGATCCTTTTAGAGTTATTTTCTTTTATAGTAACTGACGCAGAAATAACAGTCTTTGATTTTTTTTCATTAAAACTCATATAATCACTTAATACAATAAATGCTAATCCCCATTCTGATTTTGGAAATCCATAAATACTTGGAAGTATTAATTTTGTATCCCAATGAAATGAAACAGTTATATAATCTATATAAGCGCATTTTTCTGACCATTTTTCTAAAGTATTAAAATCACCAAAAGCATCCTTTATTAATTCGTTATTTTTTATTAATGATACAATAGATTTTGGCGGAATTGCAAGAATATATTTTTCTCCAGATACTTTACTCTTTTGATCATCTTTTTTAATAATGATGTTTTGTATGTTATTATTATTTTCTTCTACATTTATATCTTCAACTGATGCATTTAATAAAAATGTAACACCATTCTTTTCTAAATAATCTCTCCATTTTTTTAATAATCCGATATCAGTTGGTTCCCTTGGCTGATATAATCCATAAAAGAATTGTTGATTTAATAATTGAAGAAATTGATGTAATGTATAATTAGAAGAATTCGCTCCATCTGTTAAACGACAAATTCTATCAATCATATCCTTGGATTTTTCACTAAATTCTAAATTAATTAAATGTTCTTTCATAGATATATCTTTTCCATAATTATCATTAATTAATAGCGCTATAAAATCAGAAAATAATATAAACAATTCACCAAAAGTTAAAGCAGTCCAAATAGATTCTTTACCAATTGTTGTAATATTGAATTTATACGGTACAAATAAATCATAAAAATCTAAATCCATCTTTTTCAATAATGTTATAAATACCTTGTATGTACTGCTGTAAATTCTGGGCCCATGTTCATTAAATAAAAATTCATCTCCACTTTTTATTCTTCTTACTCTATGACAACCACCTATATCATTTTCCTTTTCTATTATCAACACTTTTTTACCGATAAAAGAACAACATTGAGCCAATGCTAATCCAGATGGGCCACCACCTACAATAACTATATCATAATTCATCTTTAAATATCTCTTAGAAATAAAAAATGAAAATAAATACATTTATTATCTTTTATAACAGAGTTTTATAACAGAGTTTTATAACAGAGATGGAATTTATCTATAAACAATCTAAATCGTTTAATAATTTAGTTTATAATTTTTTTTCTAAAAAATATCAACCTTTATATAAATCAAAAAATGTATTAATCTTGAATAATAAAAATATTAATCATCATTACAAAACAAATTTAGACGAAAAAAAACATACTTTAATATACATTTCGTATAAAAACATCTATTATAAAGAACAAAATGTTTACCCATCTTACAAGTGTTATCTTGATTCTAATTCAAAGTTAAAAATTTCCAAATTATTTAATTATTATAAAAAAAGAATCCCTTTATCAAATGATGTTTTAATTATTGGAAAAAGATATATAAATCGTAAAACAAACCAAAAAATTCATGACTCTACAAAACTTTATTGTATCTTACCAATGCCTGTAGATTTTGAAGAAAAGGAACCTTTTTTTAGACCACAAGGTACAAATACCGACGGTACCTTTAACGAAGACGTCGTTAGACGGCAAGGTACCTTTAACGAAGACGTCGTTAGACGGCAAGGTACCTTTAATCTTAGATCTAAACAAGATGAAAAAATTATTAAAAACAAAAAAAGATTATTTTTATATAATCTAAAAAACTCTTTAAAATCAAAAAACACAATGTATATAAATAATATTATAAAAAATGGATTGTTTTTAGATGTAGAATATACAAATGATATTTACGATGATTTTTCTACATTTCCCATTTCAAAAGATTATTCCATGTTATTTATGATAGGTATATCTTTTATTAATAAAAATGAATTGGATTTTATTCATTTTACAACAGATAAATTGACACCTGAATATGAATACAATATTTTAAAACAATTTTTAAATCTTCTTAGTGAAAAATATAAAAAAGATAAAACTCCTCCTATTATTTATCATTGGAGTCCTGCTGATAAAACATGTTTAGAAAAAGCATTTAAAAAATATCCAGACTTGTACAATATATATACTATATATTCAATTCAATATGTTGATTTATTAGATGTTGTTAAAAAAACAATTAATATGTCTTCTTATTCATTAAAATATATTGCTAAAAATTTGTTACATGTAAATTATGATACAGAATGTCAAAATGGTCTGGATGCTATGTGTTCTATTATACAGCAAAATAATAAAATGAATAAAGATCAAAAATTAACTGATTTTGATGTCACAAAAGATGTCATTCGATATAATAAAATGGATACTGTTTTATTATATAAAGTTATAGAGTTTTTTTTAAAAAGTAATTAAATTTGTTGCACTGATTGTTTGGATGGCCTTCCCTTCCTTTTATTTTTTTTTGGTTTTATTAAAACTTCGCCATTTTCATCTGTTTTACCTTCTACGTTATCTAAGTTATCTACTTTATTTACGTTATCTACTTTATTATGTTCCTGTAATGTTTCGGTTTCCTCTTTGATTTCTATAGTTGTATCATTTAAAGATTCTGTTGGTTTAAAGTTTACTTCAAATTGATCATTTTCTTGCTGACCTTGTTCACCTAAAACTTCTTTGTGTAATTCAGAGCCTTCTTGAACTGAAACTTCTTCACCAATTTCAATAATATGCTCATCTTCCATTTCATCAACGTCCATTTCATCAACGTCCATTTCATCATCTTTTTCATCTTCATGAGCTGATTCAAAAAAATCTTCTGTATCTGTATCATCACTTTCCGATTCTAAAACATTTTCTTGTAATAATGGTGTTGATACTTCATCCACTGTAGATGCATTCATACTGTAATAAAAAGTAGAAAGTAACAAATCGATCCCGACAATATAAATAATAAATTTGTTAAAAATATAAATATAATCTACGTTAGTATATAGTATATATAAATATATCGTCGAATATACAATTAATCCTAATATTATAGAATAAGTTGAAATTGTTTCTAATTTAGTAAGAGAACTGCATTTATGTAAAATACATTGTGAAAGTATAAACATCAAGAACTTTATTTTTATCTTATAAATAAAATGCTTATTATAAACGTAATAAAATTAGTTAAAGGATAAACGTAATAAAATTAGTTAAAGTTTAAACGATAAAAGTTTAAACGATAAAAGTTTAAACGATAAAAGTTTAAACGTAAAGATTTAAACGATTTTAATGATTATAAGAATAACAATGGTGATATACATTGCAAATATGATTTAATAAATCATCTTTCCCTCTATTTCCACTATAATTACCTATAATTCTACCTGTTTGGTCAAAGAATTTAATTGTAGGAAAACCTTTAAAATCTAATTTATCTCTTAAACTATCTGTAATTTCCTCGCTTTCAATAGATGTACATGTAAAATCTTTACCAATAGAATCACATAATTCATTAAAAGTAGGCATAAATCGATGACAGTGCGAACAAAAATCACCCCATATCAAAAGCATACCGGGATTTTTATTAATCTTGTTTTGATTTACATAAACACCATTTAAATTTGATGTAAAATCTTTTTCTTTTAAAACAATACCCTTAATATTTGTCATTATACTATTACTAAATAAATAATCTTTTTAAAAATTTTATTTATAAAATATAGTTAAACAAGAAAATCATAAATGATATTAATCGTATTTTTTATATTATTTGTATTTTTAACATTATTATATAAAAGATATAAAATAAATGACGTTGGTTATACTATTATAGATAACATGTTATCAAATGATGATATTTTGAATATATTAAAAGAATGGGATAATAGGAATTTTAAAGAAATATATAATATAATCAATAATAATTTTTGTAAAGGAGACTTTTGTAAAGGAGACTACAAGTTAATTGATTATATATATGTAATCGAGAATTCATCTATTCATACATATCATAGAGATTATACTTCTTCAAAAAATTACAATAATTTAACATATCCTAGTTATACAATGATTTTATATTTAGATAATTTTAATTCAGGATTACATGTAATTCCTAAAAGTCATTTAGATAATTCTTTTATGTATCTTTTTGACTATTCTAAAAAAATAAATGTAAAAATTGGATCAGTCATTATATTTGATGCAAATTTATTACATTGTGGCGATTTGTATAATAATGAAAATAATAGAAAATGTATTCAATTTAAAATAATTCACAAGGATGATATACATAAAGTTCCTCATTTACAAAATTTTCATGTTTTGATAAATAGTAAAAATAGTAAAACGCAAATATTGAAAAAGATTGAAATGAATTTTACAAAACATTTTCCTATAATAACTGATTTATTTAATTCAATTATAAAAAATGCTTTTGGAGAAAAGAAAACATTTATACAGAAAATGTTTTCAAAGCTAATTTTCTCTAATTCTAATTTTTATAAACCAATTAAAATTTAATTTAAAATTTAATTTAAAAGGTACCTTTACCGACGACAAGTTGTGCTAATTTTCTAATAATTTATTAATTTTATCTTTGTATAAAAGTAATTTATTATATGTTTTAACTAGAGTTACAATAGAAATATTATAAATAAAAGAAAATGTTTTTATATCAATATTAATATCCTTTTCCATATTTAAAATATAATAAAAACAAGAACATCCAATTGATAATGGGGTATGATCTTGTAAAATATCATTATCTTCACATATTTCTATTAATAATTTTACCTTTTTCAATATATGATTAGATATATTAGATATATTATTTTTTTTTATAGTAGAAACAATATAATCATATGGATTTATTTTTTTCATTTCTGTAAATTCTTTAAAATGCAATATATTCATATTTACTAGTTCAGATATCAACTTTTCAGCTCTTGTTATATATTTTATATCTATATCTATTTTATTTGCTAAATAAATATAACAATATGGTGTTAAAGTAGATTTTGAAATATGATGGATACACGTAATGACAATTCCATCTTTTACCCTTCCTCTTTTTGTACCATCATTCTTTTTTATAGAATTCATTACAATGATAGATGTTTCAATAATATTAGATATCATTGATTCTATAATATTTAAACGTTGACATAATGTTTTTATATATTCTTTTAATTTATAAGTATTTTTTTCATCTTTTGTCCAATTGTTCCATTCTTTAATTTTAGATATTCTATTTGATTTAGTTGATACGTAATTAATTTCACTTTTCTCTCCAGAAAAAATAGCAGTTTCTGAAATTCTATTTTCAAATAAAACTAATCCACAATCTCCACATATAATATTATCATGTACTTTTATATTCGTACTTTCGCACATTTTACAAAAAGTTATATAAGTATTTAATTCTTCTTTCATTTCATTTTTATTACAACTTTTAATGGAATCCATTTCTTTCCATATATAATCAAAATCTTCATCTTTTGATGACATTTATTTTTAAATAAAAAAAGGTATAATTCAATTTTATTTACAAGTCACGTGCAATCACAAAATTACAAATACATATTTTATTTATATATATGTATACGTATATGTTTTCAGAACCAAGTGATAAAGCTTTATATAACAAAGTTAAAAAAATGGCAGATAGAAAATTTGCATCAAAGACTGGTATATATAAATCAAGTTGGATAGTTAAAAAATACAAAAGCTTAGGTGGTAAATACAAAGGAAAAAAATCAAAAAGATCAGGATTATCAAGATGGTTTAAAGAAAAGTGGGTTGATTTAAATAGACCTATAAAAAATAAAAGTGGAAAAATTATAGGTTATAAATCTTGTGGTAGAAAAAGTGCTTTAAAAAGTCGAGAAAAGTATCCATTATGTAGACCATCAAAAAAAATTAGTTTTAAAACACCAAAAACAATCAAAGAAATTAATAAGAAAAGTATAACTAGAGCAAAAAAAGAAAAAGCTAGAGTAAAAGGAAGTAAAAATATTAAATTTGGTGGTAAAACAGGTGAACCTAAAGTAAAATTAAATGTTTTACCAGATGATGTTGTTATCGAAATAGTTTCATCTATGGATATAAAAGAAATTTACAAATTTTGTTCATTAGATAAATCAATTTATAATATTTGTAAAAAATATTCGAAAACAATCTTGATAAATTTATTTAAAAGAAAAAATTATACTAAAGCTTTATTTATTATCGACGATAAATTATTAACCGCATTTTATAAAATTGATCCAAAATTAGAAAATACACCATATAATATAGTTCGTGCTTACTCACTACATAAAAATTATGATATATACTGGATTCTCACAAAATTTTTATTATTAAATGTAGGTAAACGGCAAGGTACCTTTAACGAAGACGTCGTTAGACGGCAAGGTACCTTTAACGAAGACGTCGTTAGACGGCAAGGTA
>ERZ767114.501-NODE-501-length-21062-cov-16.908315_pt1 | contig 21062 bp, 11 predicted proteins | sample MGYA00374952_ERZ767114 | MGnify/ENA primary metagenome ERZ767114 (study PRJEB28939, sample SAMN06267156) | marine metagenome | isolation source: Columbia River Estuary | place: USA:Columbia River Estuary, USA | collected 2012-05-05 ...
ACAACTAATGCAACTGCAGCGACAACAATTGCTACAGATGCTACAACTAATGCAACTGCAGCGACAACTGAGGCAACTGCAGCAACTACTCAAGCGACTGCCGCACCATTAGAACATACATTCTATCATTTACACGCAGGAGGTACAACATATCCTTATACTGATTTAGGAGGAAGTGCTGTAGGTTACGCGATAGGAGATACTACATATACACAATATAATATGGGAGTTCAAAGTGACTTCGATTTTATTATGGCAGATGTAATTAATAATGGAGACGGTAGCAACAACAGTCCTAATACTCAATCATTTGAGTTTGCCGGACCTATTACAGGCTCACGTGGATGTGATCCTACATGGGATTATGTTATTGAAGAAGGAGAGCTAAATTGGTATTATTTAGCTGTACCTGATAATGCTGATTTTAATGTAGACCTTGTATCTGGTGGATTATTACAGCAAAACTGTACTGGAACTTACAATGCATCTTCTAGAAAGCCATTTACATATAATGGAGAAAGTTACTGGCTATATAAAATGCAAAATGCACAAGGAAATACTGCAAAACAATTTGGCTTTAAATAAAACAAGATAACGAATGGCAACTAATTTTAATTTACCAACAGCTAACGATGTATTTGATAGTTTTATCGGACCTGGTGTCGGATATGAAGATCAAGTAGGTATTCTTCATTCATTCTATCTTATTGGTGGACACACTGAGGTGCCAACTTTACAAGATATGTATGAAATTCCAATTGCCCCTAATCCTAATAGTACAGTTTATGATGGATTTACATCTAATGAAGATGGAGGATGGTCTTCTGGTAGAAGAAGAATAGGTCAAACGGTTTATGTTATCGAAGAAGATAAAACTTATAGATTAATACCAAAAGGATATTGGTCTAATGATGGTGAACTAGGTATGACAGAATGGTTAGCTCTTTCAGATGCTGATAAGGCTATTTTAATTAAACCAGATGCTAATGTACCTTATGCTACAGGTACTCCACCACCAATGCCCCCACCACTTTTATACCAAACAGGTACTGGTGTTGTAGAAGACTGTTGGGTTGAAATAGTTGGAGGAGGAGACAATATTTACACATCTAATTTAGCAGATAGTATTGCAATGACTGAAGATGTAGGTGGTATGCCAAGTGGAACAGCAGTTTCAGATTTGACAAATGTGAAAACATACGATCAATTATTTGATACTATTTTATTTCCAACTTCATATCCTACAGCAGGTCAACCAAGTACTAGTTTAAGTGACAATGTGAGCAACTTACAGACCATTGGAGCGACTATCGACATGATTTTGAATACCACTGCAAATTTAGGCAACATTAGCTTAAATGGCGTTTCTCAAGGGCAGTATGCCGGTAACGTTATCGCGGCAAGTATCACCGGAGAATCAGGTCCTTATACATTAGGAGTCGGTCCTGCAGGAAATGCAATAGACAATCAGCCTAATAATAATTTTGTAGTTCAGATTGGTAGTAATAGTTGGACATTAACAACAACATTTGATGATGGCCCAATGCCATTAGATTCTACTGGAGCAGACTATCCATCATTACAATATTCAAGTGGTACTAAAACTAATAGTACTAGTTTTGAAGGAGTTTATCCAATTAAATTAGGAACTTCTGTAAGTAATAATGATTTTGAGAATAGAGGATTAGAATCACATGCTAATGGTAATAATATAGAGTGTTCGCAGGCTTATGATGAAGATGGTGTTACATCTCATAGAATTGCAATTTCGGATGCAATGATTGCCGGGAGGAATGTTATGATTGAACAATGGAGTACAGTTTCTAATTCTTATGGAGCAGTAACAATGGCTAATGAGTATGTAATTACTCAAACACAATTTACAATAGAGGGCAATCCAGTAAATTATACTCTTTTTACAAAGAGTTTAACACAACAAGGTGGTGATGTTAATGGACAGCCAAATTACAGAATTAATTTTAGTTAAAAAGAGAATAATATAACATGGCAAGACCAATAGGAACATTTAACTTCGGTGCAAACTTTGAAGTAAACAAGTTAGGACCACTAGATGCTAGAGCAGTAACTCCTTTAGCAACTCAACTTATCGACAGTTCATTACCGTTCGCATACTTAGGTATGCTTGTTTCGGTTACAGAAGATACTGCTGAGAATAATGGTCTATATATGTTGACAAGTGCAGATGATACTCAGTTAGCTTCATGGACAAAACTAGGTGAAGGTGGTGGAACCACAATCACAGGAGCTAGTTATAGCCAAGCAACAGGAGAACTTAGCCTTACATTATCTGAAGGAGACCCAGTAACAGTTTTAATTAACTCTGGTACTCTATTTGAATTTACTGGTATTGGAAATACACACTGGAAAGTAAATAATGATGACCAATATGTAAATCCTGGTGCTAATGTAAATCCTACTATTTATGTAAATAGAGGAGAGACTTATACTTTTAGAAGAGTTACTGCTGGACATCCAATGGATATTGAAGATCTTTCAGCGAATAGTATTAGTGCTGGTATTAATGCAGGTAATTTACCGGTATTACAAGGCAATGATTTAGTATGGACTATACCTTTTGATGCAGCAGATACTTATGAATACCATTGTACAGTCGTAGGACATGAAGCAATGAGAGGTATTATTAAAGTGGTATCTGATGGTGCAGATGGAACTTCTCCAACTTATGCAACTTCATTTAATGGTCCACACTCTCTTGGAGACAATCGTAATCCAGGTGATGCATTAGGTTCAGTAACAGTAGATACTGATTTAGCATATCAAGGTGGTGAATACATTATAGTAAGTAGAGTTGCAGGACCGGAGAGTTATGATATTGCACAAGTAACATCATATAATAGTTCTACTGGTGTAATAACATGGAATAATATATCTCAAACTACTAATTACTCAGGTAATGAAGATTGGAACATCAATTTAACTGGTGTACCAGGAACAGATGGTAATTCAGCAAAATACGATACTATATTTAATGCAGCTCACGGAACAGATGAAAGCCGTAGCCCTAATGAATCATTAGGTTCTTTAACAATAGAAACCGGTTTATCATATATTGGTGGTGAATACATTACTGTTTCACCGGTGGTTAGCCCTGAAAATATTCAAACGGCAAGAGTAACTACATACGATGCAAGTACTGGTGTCATAACATTTGAACATATATCACATACAGGTTCGCAATCATATTCTGGTAATGAAGATTGGAGACTTAATTTAAGTGGAGCTCCAGGTATTGATGGTACAGATGGTACTAATGGTACTGACGGAACAAATGGTACTGATGGTACTGATGGAACAAATGGAACTGATGGGACAGATGGAACTGATGGTTCTTCTGGATTATCTGGTGTAGATGGTATTCAAGGTGAAAAGGGCCAGTCTGGTACAGATGGTTCTTCTGGATTATCTGGTGTAGATGGTCAAAAAGGAGATAAAGGTGATTCTGGTACTGACGGAACAGATGGAACTGATGGTACTGATGGTACTGATGGTAATGCTGGTTCAAGTGGATTATCTGGTGTAGATGGTCAAAAAGGAGATAAAGGTGATACTGGCGTAGGTGCTGATGGTACTGATGGGACAGATGGAACAAGTGGTTCTTCTGGATTATCTGGTGTAGATGGCCAAAAAGGAGATAAAGGTGATTCTGGTACTGATGGTACCGACGGAACTGATGGTACTGATGGTACTGACGGTGGCGCCGGCTCAAGTGGATTATCTGGTGTAGATGGTCAAAAAGGAGATAAAGGTCAAGCTGGTTCTGCAGGTAGTGCTGGGGCAGATGGAACTGATGGAACAGATGGTGTTGATGGTAATCATGGAACAAGTGGTTCTTCTGGACTATCTGGTGTAGATGGTTTAAAAGGAGATAAAGGTCAAGCTGGTACTGACGGAACAGATGGTACTGACGGAACAGATGGAACAGATGGTTCTGCAGGTGCTGATGGTAATGCTGGTTCAAGTGGATTATCTGGTGTAGATGGTTTAAAAGGAGATAAAGGTCAAACTGGTGCTGATGGAACAGATGGTTCTGCAGGTGCTGATGGAACTGATGGTGTTGATGGTAATCATGGAACAAGTGGTTCTTCTGGATTATCTGGTGTAGATGGTCAAAAAGGAGATAAAGGTGCTGATGGTGCAACTGCAAATGCAGGTGCTGATGGTACTGATGGTGTTGATGGTTTTAGAGGTGGTTTAAACTGGAGATGGGATTCTACTAATACTACAACTCCTGCAGCTGGGTTTATGTCAATGAATGTAAACTTTGCTACAAACACAACAATATTATATTTTAACAGATTAGATCGTCATGCTCTAGATCAATATACATTCTTAACACAATGGGCAGATAATGATGCTCCGGATCCAGATGGTTGGGTAGTTGTACAAAGTAAAGACAATGATAACAATACTCATTTAATTGGAGGTACATTAAGAATATTAGGTTCTGGTAACATAGTAGAAGTACATTTAGTTCAAGTCGCTGGAACTCCACAAAACTCAGTAACAACTAATGATATTTTATCAATACAATGGGTTAAAAACGGAAATGATGGTATAGCTGGTACTGACGGAACAGATGGTACTGACGGAACAAGTGGTTCTTCTGGATTATCTGGTGTAGATGGTCAAAAGGGTCAAAAAGGTGAAGCTGGTACAGCTGGTGTTGAAGGTGATAAAGGTGAAAGAGGTTCTGCAGGTGAAGGTGGTATTAAAGGTGAACCTGGTACTAAAGGTGATACTGGTGCAGCTGGTTCTTCTGGATTATCTGGTGTAGATGGTCTTAAAGGTGCGACTGGTGCAGATGGTTTAGCTGGTGTTAAAGGTGATGATGGTATTAAAGGTGATACTGGTGCAGCTGGTTCAGCTGGTGCTGCAGGTTCTGCAGGTGAAGCCGGTGATAAAGGTGATACTGGTGCAGCTGGTTCTTCTGGATTATCTGGTGTAGATGGTCTTAAAGGTGCGACTGGTGCAACTGGTGGTGCTGGTAATGATGGAGCTAAAGGTGAAGTTGGACAAAAAGGTGAAACTGGTGCTGATGGTGTTGGTGAAAAAGGTGGAATTGGTCAAAAAGGTGAAGCTGGTCAAAATGGTTCTTCTGGATTATCTGGTGTAGATGGTTTAAAAGGAGATAAAGGTCAAACTGGTGCTGATGGTACTGACGGTGTTAAAGGTAATACAGGTACTTCGGTAACGATATTAGGTACTTATGGTTCTATCAATGATTTACCTACTAACGGAAATACAAATGGAGATGGTTATATTATTAACGGTGATCTTCATGTTTGGGATGGTACTCAATTTAATAATGTAGGTAGTATTGAAGGACCACAAGGTGATAAAGGCGCTGCAGGTTCTGCAGGTAGTGATGGTGATAAAGGTGCAACTGGTGCTGATGGTTCTGATGGAACAAGTGGTTCAAGTGGATTATCTGGTGTAGATGGTCTAAAAGGAGATAAAGGTCAAACTGGTGCTGATGGTACTAACGGAACGGATGGTGCTGATGGTACTAACGGAACGGATGGAGCTAAAGGTGATGATGGTATTAAAGGTGCAACTGGTGCAGCTGGTTCAGCTGGTGCTGCAGGTTCTACAGGTGGTGTTGGTGAAAAAGGTGCAACTGGTGCAGCTGGTTCAAGTGGATTATCTGGTGTAGATGGTCTTAAAGGTCAAACTGGTGCAGCTGGTAATGATGGAGCTAAAGGTGATGATGGTATTAAAGGTGATGCTGGTGCAGCTGGTTCTGCCGGCGCAGATGGTACTAATGGTACTGATGGTGCTAAAGGTGATACTGGTGGTGTAGGTTCTAAAGGTGGTGCTGGTGAAAAAGGTCAAGCTGGAACTTCTGGTTCAAGTGGATTATCTGGTGTAGATGGTATTAAAGGTGCAGCTGGTGCTGATGGTACTGATGGTACTAACGGAACGGATGGTGCTGATGGTACTAACGGAACGGATGGAGCTAAAGGTGAGCCTGGTCAAAAAGGTGAAACTGGTGGTACTGGTGGCGTAGGCCTTAAAGGTGAAACTGGTGGTACTGGTTCTAAAGGTGGTGCTGGTGAAAAAGGTCAAGCTGGAACTTCTGGTTCTTCTGGATTATCTGGTGTAGATGGTATTAAAGGTCAAAAAGGTGCAGCTGGTTCTACAGGTTCTGCAGGTGGTGTTGGTCAAAAAGGTGCAGCTGGTGAAAAAGGTGCAGCTGGTGCTGATGGAACAGATGGTACTGACGGTTCTGCTGGAGTTAAAGGTCAAAAAGGTCAAAAAGGTGAAGTTGGTGGTACTGGTGGTACTGGTGGCGTAGGCCTTAAAGGTGCAACTGGTGCAGCTGGTTCAGCTGGTGCTGCAGGTGGTGCTGGTGATAATGGATCTTCTGGATTATCTGGTGTAGATGGTTTAAAAGGTGATACAGGTACAGGAATTAAAGGTGAACCTGGTCAAAAGGGTGCAGCTGGTGCAGATTCTACTGTAGCTGGACCTCCTGGTACTAAAGGTGCGACAGGTGCAGATTCTACTGTAGCTGGTCAAAAAGGAGCTCCTGGTGCTAAGGGCACAACTGGTGCAACTGGCCCTGCGGCATACCAATACGAACATATAGCTTTAAACCCTATTGCAAGAAATGAAGCATTCCTTGCTGCAAATGTTCAAGAAGCATTTGTATTTGTACCAACTGATTTAACAGGTAATTTAACAAAAATAGAATGTGCATATAATATAAAAGCGACACAATCTGCAGCTTTTGAATTAATAGCAGTAGATTCTGCAAATCAATCTACAACAGCAGCAACATGGACTATTCCAGCAAATACAAAACACTTTATTTTATCAAGTATAAATGTATCGTCGCTTAATAGTAAAACGGTTTATATTCGTTGTACTGAAGGTGGTGCTAATGCCTATGGGTTTACAGCAACACTAATGTGGCAACAATAAATATATAAACTAATTTACGAACATGGCGTTATCGGTTAAAAAATTCATAAATGATTTAACTTGCCCGGAACCCTCGGCGCAAGTAAATGTAATGTACCACCCAACATCTTCTGATGTATTATGTGATGGCGGTGGAACTCCGACTGCAATTTTTTCTAATAATGGTTCGAACCTTCCAAATATTGCCGCTGCCGCTGGTGGTTCTGGCTCTGGTGCTGGATCTGGTGCGTATGCTGCAGGCTCAGACGTATGCCCTGAAGGCATGGATGTTGTATTTGTAGTAGATTATACATCTGGAATGGGAGGCGCAATAAATGGCCTTAAAACAGGTGTCAGTAATTTAATTAGTAATATTAGTTCTGAATCAGGAGGTAATTATAGATTAGGTTTAGTATTATTCGACGGAGGAGGAGCAACATATAATAGTAGTAATTTTTATACTTCTTTACCAGCTGGACAAAAGATTATTGAAGGAAATAGCTATGTACTTATTACATGTGCCGAACAAATGGAAGCGGTTGGTAATTCTAGTTCATTTCAAACAAGTCTTAATGCAATTAATACATCTGATATGCCAATCGGTAGTCAAAATGAATGGGGACTTAGGGCTGTTACTGAAGTAGTTGATAATCAATTTGCAGGCTCTTTTAGAGAAGGAGTTCAAAAATTAATAGTATTAATTACAGATCAAGGTCCAGTAAACAATGCTCTTTATACAATTGGCGTAGTTAATTCTTTAGAACAAGAAGGAATACAAGTATTATATCAAACTAGTCAAGCTGCAAATGGAGATAGTAGATATAATTCAATAGTTCAAGAACCAATGCCCCAAGGAGCAGCTACCTATGGGATAAACTTTAATTCTACATGGGCTAATAATTTAAGCTCTCAAATTTCAACGCTATGTGGTAACACATTTACATATTCATGTGATGAGATATTAAATGGTTGGTATATGGAACCAGGAGCTAGTGTTGCATATAACTGGAATGGGAGTGTATGGACATCAGCTACTTGTAGTTATACAGTAAAAGTTAATTTAGCTAAAGCGGCAGGTCAAAGTGCAAATTGGAATATTACACCAATTCCTTCAGACCATCCAAATTATTTTGATGCAAATACATTTATCTTTACCGGGAATTACACTACCTCAAATTCATACGGAGTAGATGGTACTTTAACATGGACAATACAAGGAGCTACAGATTATACAGTTTCAGATATTAGCAATGTGTCTAATTCGACTCAATCCGGAACAGCTTCAAACTTTAAAACATTTACAGACAATGGTGTTGGAGATTCTGACATTCATGCAAGTTTAAATTCGTCAGAGTTTGTTATTGCAGGACCTATGGTTGCAGATGAAGAACATACTATTACGCTTAGTGCTAAAACTGATGCGAATTCCTATAATATGAAAGTGGTTGTAATTGCAGATGAGCCTGATACATTAGATGCTGATGGGAATGCTCAATCACCATCAGGTGCTATTGGCATTACAGGTACAGATCCAGCTAATTTTTGGCTAAATGCTGCATCATCATATACAACAAAAACAGGAGCCACACAATACACCTTTTCGGGCGTTGTTGGTTCTTCACATGACTTTGAATTAGATTTAGATCCAGTACCGGCAGATTATGCTATAGATGTGACAGGTTATACAGGTACTTATTCAAATACAGCAACTCAAAATGCAGTATCACCTAATATAGTTGTAAACGATACTACTGTTAGTGGTACATTTACAATGCCATCAGGCGGAGGTGTAGCAGAAATATTTTTAGCAGGACAAGTAAATCAACCTAATTATGAGTTTGATTTAACAGTAACAGATTCAATTGCTGGAGTTTCAGTAGTTAATGCTGACCAAACACAGAGTTTTACAGGTTATACTGGAGATACATTCGTTTGGGCCGCAGATTTAACAGCTGGGACAGATACAGAATCATTTACAATAAATTATGGCTCAACTGCAGCAAATCCTGCTACTTATGTTAGTATCGGTAGTGGAGCTGGAGCTGGACATGATGTACATGGTGTAGTTACAATGCCAGCAAGTGGAGGATCATCAACAGTTACTGTTGCAGGTTCAAGCGTGGCAACAACTTACGATATGGAAATTACGTTTACTGATGACTTTAGTGGCGATGAAACTTACGGAGGACCAATCACTGTATCTGGTACTGCTGGTCAATTAGTTACAACAACAAGAACATTATCAGGAACAGATTCTGATATAACTTATTCTATTAGTACAGTAACATCTGATAATACAGATGTGGTAGTAACTAAATCAGGGACAACATTGACTATTAAAACAACAATGCCATCCGGTGGAGGTAGCGCAGCTGTAGATGTAGCAGGATCTTCTAGTGTAAATAGTTATTCATATACTGTTAGATTTGAAATACCTACAAAATTCCAAAGCCTTTATTATGGTTGGAAAAATGAAGCAGACGAAAATATTCAAACAGGCGTAACATACGTTGATGTACCTGTTTCTGGTAATGCTGGAGATGTAATTAGTATTGTGGCACCAGTTGCTCTGGTTACAGTACAAGATTATCAAAGAGTAACTCCAACAACAAGTAGTAGTCTTAATTCTGAGATAACAAATGAAGGTGGTACTAATGGTAGTTTTACAGGTGGAACTAATACAATACAACATGCATATACTCCATCATGTACATTAACAATGCCATCAGGTGGAGGTTCGGTTACAATATCAACATATATGACAACCGCAGTAAAATCTCATAGCTTTAGTTTAGTAGTTTCTACTTCTAGTGGATCTAGTGGTGTTACAGCAACATCACCAACATGTTCTACTGATCCAACTGGAGTTAGTAGAGGCGCTATTGCAGCTGGAGCGCAAACAATTACATTTACAGGTAGTACAAGTGCTACTAGGAATACTATTCAAGTTCCAGTAAGACCAAATAATACTGCAGATTATGATAATGAAATAAATTCATTTACAGTCGCGCCTGCATCAATTACTGGTATTACAACAGTAGTAGAACGTAATAATTATTGTGGCGCTAACGTAGAATATGCAGATATTGATTTTACTATGCCATCATTAGATCCAAGATTTGGATTAACTATTAATAGTGGTACAATAGTAGTAAATGATACAGTAACTGCAATTTCAAGATCATTTACACTTAACTACACAGATTCAATATCGAACGCAGCTCCTGCTAGAGCATCAGATACATTTACAGGTGGTGTCGGAACTACTCATAATTATTCAATTGTATACTCTGCTTCTTCTGGATATACTTTAGCATTAAGCGGAGCAAGTGATGATAGTAGCGCTGTAACTGTGGCCCGATCTGGTAATACAGTAAGTGGTGTTGTAACAATGCCATCTGGTGGTGGTAGTGCAACTGTAACGGCAACAGGAACATCAACTCAAATAAAACATACTTATACAGTAACATTATCTGAACTTATTTCTAATGCTGCTATAGTTGGAGCAAATGCTGATGGTATTAAAACACTAACAGTAGACTTGGCTCCAGGAGCAACACATACATTTACCGAGGCAATATCAGTAACTAGTGGATATTATTGGTCATCAGGCCCTACTATATCTGATAATCAGAGTCATGCTACATCGTCTGTTAATTCAAGTGGAGCAATTTCAATTACAGTAACTGGAGGTTCAGCAAATAGATCTGCAGCCGTACTCGTGGATGGTAGAACAAGTGTAATACAAAGAACATTAACAGTTAAGTACCGAGATGCTAGTTCAGGTATAGCAGGTGCAAATGTAACATCTGGTTCAGGTGCTGGTTATACAACATATACACAAGACTCATTTACTGGAGCCCCAGGTGCAACAGGTACTAAAACTTTATATTACATGCCAAATTCTGGATATGTGTCAGCATCTATTAATAGTATCGCTTCATCAAATACTAATTTAGCCACTGGTACTGCAGGATCGGGTGCAAATGCAGGTCAAGCATGGACATTAAATTATACAATACCTAGCTCTAATACATCAGTTACTGTTACGGTTAACGGAAGTGGAGTTTCAGCTACGCAAGCGACAGCAGCAACAACAGTGGCAACAGCAGCAACAACTGCTCCGACTCAGGCTACAGCAGCAACTTCGGCTACAACTCAGGCTACTAAGGCAACAATAAAACCAACGTTAGCGACAGAGCCTACAATAGCTCCAACTCCAGCAACTGAAGCAACAGAATCACCAATAACTTATTATTACTACACGGTTCAAGATTGTAACGGACAAACATGGATTGCAAGAGCAGATTATTCTACTCCAAGATTTACAATGCACCAAGAAGGCTTGACAACACCAGCAGTAGGACCAGGTCCTATGATGGTAACAAGTGGTGATTTAGGAATAAGAGATTGGCAACTGACAATAACAGGCCCATCTTTCGGAAGTTGTGAAGAAGAACCAGACGGCGGCGGAGGTGAAGAACCATTAGATCCAGAAGGACCTTCAGAAAGACCAAGATAGTAAACTTTTTTTAAGTAGGTTATATAATTAGTAGAACAAAATAAAACTACTAATCTATATGGAAAATAGTATTCAAATACCTAAGATAATACATCAAATCTGGGTTGGCGAAAGAGAAATGCCAGAACACTGTAAGCAATTTACACAAAAAATGAAAGATCTACATCCAGACTGGGATGTAAAATTATGGGGCAACGAAGTCTTTACAGAACTCTACAAAGATGATCCATTTTTACAAAATTATATCAAAGATCCAGCTTTATATAAATGGGCATTTATCTCAGATCGAGTAAGATTGTTGCTTTTAAGAGACTATGGCGGTATTTATTGCGATGTAGATGCGATGCCAGTTAGACCATTTGATGTAATTAGAGATCAATTAACTCCTCAACATACTTTTTTCTCAGGACTAAAACCATCACAAGCAAATAATACTCTTTATGATTGTACAGTGTATGGATCGGCTCCAAATTCTAGAATAATCAATGAGTGTTTATCTGTTTATGATAGAATTAATTGGGCTCATGGATGTAAAACATTTTCTGATAAAATAATTCAAAAGATGGGACCAGACATTGCAGGTTTTAGTTATGAATATTTTTACAATTGGGAAATAAACGATAAAACAATAGTACTTCATGATGTTTTAGAGACTAGATTGTTTTCTTGGGTAGATCCAGAGAAAAGAGCAGCCGGAGCTATCGAATGGTAGTACCCAGTAGCTAGTTAGACGACCGTGAACTAGATATATACAAAATAACAATAGTTTACATACCAAAAATAAAAGGTTCTTTAGAACTCATAATATGACCGACTTAATTTATCTATGTGCTCAGCCAGCAACTTACTATTATTCATGGCAAGTGGATGCGATGTTACTCTCTTTTCAAAAATATGGTGAGCTAGATCTTACTAAATGTCATATTGTATGTGCAGTTCAAGGCGGTGGAATAGATCCATGGTTTCAAAAAGTCGCAGACAAATGGAAAAAACATGGAGTAGGATTCTTTTGGTATAAAGATGATAGAAAAGCACCTAGATATATTTCATCTGTTAGACCTCATATTTTAGAAAAACACTGGTCAGCAAATCCTTGGTTATCAACAAAAGCAATAATGTATCATGATTGTGATATTGCCTTAACAAAACCAATGATTGTTGATGATAAATTAGACGAGTCACAAGACAAAGAGTGTTTCTTATCAGATACAAGAACTTATATCGGACCACACTACTTAGATGGTTTTAAAAATAACTTAACAGAAGATATGTGCGAAATCGTAGATATTCCTGTTGAGCTAGTAAGATCTAAAGAAGCAGAGTCTGGAGGAGCACAATATATGCTAAAACCAGGGATAGATTCTAAATATTGGCGAGATGTTTTCGTTGATTCTGAGAGACTTTTTGAAGAAATTAGTGCAAAAGTTAACAAAATCAAGGCAAAAGACTCAGATTGGCACCCATTACAGATCTGGTGCGCAGATATGTGGGCTGTTTTATGGAATTTATGGAAAAGAGGGTATACAACTCCAATTACAATAGATTTTGAATTTACTTGGGGAACTCAACCCATGGATATGTGGGACAAACACTCAATATTTCATAATGCTGGAGTAGTAACAAACCCTAAAGACGGTTCACCATTTTACAAAGCCTTGTATATGAAGAGTTCTCCGTTTTTAGCTCCAGAAGTGGATGAAAAATGGGCTTCACATAATTATTTAGATCTAATTAAAGAATCTTACCAAGCAACTGAACTAGATGCAGGATCATTAGGGCTTGGATTTAATGATGGAATTAGTTTTATGGTTCCAACATGGAAAAGACCTCACTTATTAGAAGAAGCATTAGAATCTTTCTTGAGACAGACTAATAAAAACTGTGAGATGGTGATTATTAATGATGACACTAGTATTAAATATGAATTTGATAACCCTAGAGTAAAAATTCATAATGTACCTAAGTTTGAAAAGTTTATGGACAAGCTTAAGTTTGGATTTGATCAGTGTAAGTTTAACCACATGTACAGATTAGATGATGATGACTTATTAACTAAAGATGCGTGTGATATAGTATTAAGAAATACACAAGCTACTCCGGACATGGATTTATATGCTGCTGCTCAACATTGGTATGTTGGAGTACATCAGTTTAATCAAAATGGATTAGGTTCAGCTGTTAATACAGGAAATACATTCTCTAAAAAGTTTATTGATTGGTTAGATTGGAAAAATGCACCAGAACCACCAGGAGAAGATCAATGGATGGTTTATTATCCAGATATTAGAAATCATGAATTTAAGGAACCTACTATGATTTATAGATGGGGAGTTAGTCCGGCTCACTTAACTCATAAGCCGCACGACAAAACTATGCAAGAATTTCATGATAGCGTAGAACAATGGAAAGCAACAGAAACTAAAACACATATACTACAACCACACTTTACTAGAGATTGGTATGATGCAGACTTTTTAAATGGAGGACCTATTAATATTGATGATGTAAAACCAGATCCAGCAAATGTATGGTTCTATTGGGATGGTAACTGTGAAGGAGAGAGATTACAACAGTTATATGATTCCTTAATTTCTACAAGATATTTTAATCCAAGCAGACCAATCTACCTGGTTAGTAATACATTTGACCAGTTACCAATTTTTGATGAACATAAGATTACAGTAGTAAGATGGGGAGATACAATATATCGCCACATGCCAAATGGAGAACAATGGAAACCACTCTACAATGCAGCATCAGCTAGAGATAGATGTGACCTCTTAAGATTCTTATTCTTAAAGGGCTGGGCTGGTAGTTATATTGATTCTGATGATATGGCAATAAGACCCTTACCACCAGTACATGTAAAGAATATAGTATGCAGATCTTACGATCCACACACTTGTCATTATGATGGACTTAAGCCAGAAGACTGTCTACCTGGCCACTTAAGAGGTAAGCCAGAATTTGACCACATTCCAATATTTCCGCGCACAGACATCTGGCTAAATCATCACCTAGATAGTCCAATAGTTAATGGCCTACTTAATAGACCAGAACATAAACCAGAACAGGGTATTAATACCATATATTCACATGCAAATGGAGGAGGAGTAGGATGGCAAACAATGATCTTAAGAACATGTAATGCTAATATGGAAACACACGGTAAAGAATGGCACTTAGAGATGACACTCTTATACCTATTTGAATCTCATGTAGCTAATTGTTCTCAATGGGATCAAGGTAAACATGGAGGAGAAATGCATAAGATCTATCCAAAGGGACAGGGTCAATGGGGTAGCCAAGAATACCCAAGACAACAGGCAGTTCAGTTCCTATATAAGTGTATGGAAGAATTCCCTCTAGCTACTCACTTATGGTTACATGATAAGGGAGATGGGATCAGCCCACAATGGCATTATGATTACGATCAAGAATGGGCACTACTCTCAACACACTGGATTCAACATATTAGAAAGGTAGCCGGTATACCCAGCATCCACACCAAATAATGATACTCCTTAAATGCCTCCTGATTCTAATCTGCTTCTGGGGCATTATGAATCGCATCTTAACACGATTAGATGATGGCTACTGGTGGAAGCGGCCAAAGCCAAAACCATTCAGACCGCCGGCACCACAGCACAACAAATCTCAACAAGAACATAAGGAATCTACAGAGACACCAAAGGGAACAGAGTAAACAAAGTCTACACATACACATATAAGTAAGTAAGGGTACACAAACTCTTTAATACTACATGGAACACATACAATACATTAAGCCTATTATAGTCAGTACAGTAATCATAATACTCTATTGGTATATAGATCAGTATAGGCAGCAGAGTAAACAGGGTAAAGACTAGTCAGTAAGGTAATATATACCCATACCAGCTCAAATCTGCCAGTCTAGGCTTCAAGGCCCCTCTACAGTAAAGTAGATATATACCAACATTTCTCTATAAAAAAGTGGCTTTAAGCCCAGATGGGCCCACGTTCAGTAAAAACCAATGTTATGTAGCGGCCAGTCAAATGGGAGCGCGCCAACACACACGCTTGGGGTTGCCCCAGGGGCCCGATCGCGTAATCCCCCATAAAACCACATAGCGAAGGGCCTACTGCTGCCACAGTGGCCCTTCTGGGTGTAATTAAAAACTATAGGGACTTACAGCGTCCCCTGACTATAATCTGTTAAGCCTCTCCCCTTACTGGGGCCAATTCACCGTTAATTTCACGGATCGCCTCTTCCTCAGCCAGTTGCTCATTGGTTTTAAGTTCACCGAAGAGGGCGTCGAATGCCCCGTCTTCGTTTTCTAACTTCTGACGTTCCTCGGCAAGCATAGCGTCATTCAGTAGATCCCTAGAGTATCGAGCCTCATCAAAGGTAACTCCACCCTCAAAGTTAAAGAACATCTTTTGGCCTACTTGACCCAGCCTGTTCTTACTGAACTCCATATAACGTTGGGCTGAGTTTTCGCCACCTTTCCAATTCAGTTCCATCATCGCAGTCGTCATGTGCTTCAGTTTGTTAGAGCCAACGAATGTACCACCCTTAGAGAGCTGTAAGATAGTGACGAACGTAGTATAGACTTTACGCTTATTCTTACCCTGGTTTTGGGCAATCATCAGGTCCAAGAACCATTTCTCGGTCTTGCTACGGGTTAGGTTACACTCCTCCTTCACTGTGTCATTGACCTCAGTATAAGAATCCGTTAGAACGAGGTCCCATCCCTGGTTAAGAGTGGACTCAATGACTGCCTGTGGGTTGGCATCTGTATAGTCACTTAAGAACAAGATTGGCAATTGACCCCAGTGTGGGAATCGTTTCAGGTAACGGGCCATATCTAGTTGGTTCATTTCCGCAGAGATAAAGAGTACCTTCTTATTAGGATTGGTTGCATGCACCTTGTGCAAGAGCTCTAGTAGGACAGTAGTCTTACCAACACCCGGGGCTCCAGCCGCCATGATGTTAGATCCCGGCATAAAGCCACCCTCATTAGAGAAGAACTTATCAGCTACAGTGCCAGTTGGCATAGGGACAAAGAGATCTGCATTAAACTTAAGATCATCCAATTTCGTCAACTTCACCTTCATAGGTTTCGTTGAGGTAGTCTTAGCATACAGACCCTTGTAATCGGCTGATGAGGTCATCTTACCATTAGGGAATACGTTAATAACCCGATTAGGCTCTTGACCAGCTAACCAGTTAAACTTCTTATGATCTTTGGTGATGGCGATCGTAGAGCCATTAGTTGATTTTAATTCGAAACCAGTGGCAGTGGTCTTGAATGTGTGCGGTTGTTTCATTTATATGATGTTTTTAATTACAGTACTAATATACGAATTTTTATTGACATAAAAAAGTCTAGAGGCAACTATTTTGCCAAAAGTTATTAACAATCTTATTTAGACTTCTCAATAGAGAGGGCTAAACTACCTATACAGACCAAGCTAGATACGAAAAAGAAGGCCATAGCGTTAAGTTCGCCGGCGAAATGTATATACTTATCGATTGAAGAATTGATTGTCATAGTGGCCACGATACCAGAAACGATAGCGATAGCAAGAAATTTAAGATCTAAAGTGATTTTCATATTGTTATTAGTTTTTAATTACAGTACTAATATACGAAAAATATCTGACATAAAAAAATCTAGAGGCAATTATTTTGCAAAAAAAATGAGGCTCCGAATGGAACCTCATCTTGGTAGGAAGGGGGTAGTAATGGGATTTAGTTAAGCAATGCCCCAATCTGCGCAGTAGAATCAAGGTGTGCATTCTCGGCGAATGGTGACCTTGCGCTACCTTGTAGATTCCATTGACGACCAAGTAGATTACCTGCTTGTACCATCAACTCTGTAGAATCTTTGTCTTGCATATTCATTGCTAACATATCCGGGGCGTGAGTAGCGACGTGAGTCATACCGTTTACCACAGACCATATAGATTGATTACTCTTAGAAGCTTTAGGACTGTAGTCCATGATATTGGCTTTTAAGTATGCTGATTCATTCTCAGCGTAAGGGATCCAAGATTCAGCTTTATCACCAACGTGTTGCTTAATCTTATTAGATGCCCATGAAAGCTCTTGCATACTAGCAGGAGTTTTAACAGCCTCTTTAATACGATCTTGGAAGCCGGTTGGGATAAACTTGTTTTTACGTAATTCTGACATGTGTTCGTGAAACTTCTCCATAGAGTCTCCAGAAAGAGAATTAAGAGAGTAAGATTCAGATGCCATAGCAGTAGTAAGTCCATTTGAACACCATAGACGATTTACGTAAGGCATAATTTGAATTCCCTTAAGAGGTGAATTCTTCATTGTGATACCTGCAGTAAATACCTCATCCGAAAGACCAGGTACATCGAACTGTGCATTCGGGTTAAAAGCGTTAATAGTAACAGAACCATTATTAGCATCTACACCCCAATTAGTAATATTAAGACCATGTTGGTCAACTAGACGATCTGTAAGACCCATAAAACGTTCGTGGGATATAAGATCCGTAGCCTTCTTTGAAAATCCAACTACCTTCTTAGTAGTAGGTGAGACAATCATAGTAATCTCATTCATTTGTGACGCCATTGCATTCTTCATAGTATTAATGAATTGAGCTTTAGCTTCAGAGTTAAATAAGTTTTCGAATTTCTTAGTAAAGGACTGTGACATACCGATCATCTTGATCAGACCCTTAAAAGCCTCTTTAGTAATTTCTAGACGTTTACCTTGAAATTCAACAGTAGTATCGTTGATGAGGTTAATGTCTCTAACTGCTACAGTTTTACGTAGTGATTGAGAATTTAGGGTTTCCGCTTTACGTGATGTAAGAATCTCTCCGGATAGTGTTTGAATTGCTGGCATAATCTTTAGCTTTTTTGTATTAGTTATATGGTTAATTAGGCGTTTGTTTCCGCCAATTCTGAATTAATTTTAAGGAAATCCTCAACAGTACCCAATATAGAGGGCTTCTGCCAGATGATCTCATAATCTATATACTTAAACCTCTCAAGGTCAGTATTGTGTGCCTCTACCATCTTACTAAGAATAGCAGTAACATCCTCACAGTACATAAGGAGGTCGGTGTCCATTTCGATCTGGAACTTATGCCCACCTTTGGGCTTCCAGGCTTCTCCACCTTCATAAAAGGCTTTGTTCTCGTAATATTGGCAGTTAATGTGAACGGTGTTTGTCATGTGTGTATGTGTTTTAATTACAGTACTAATATACGAATTTTAATTGACATAAAAAAGTATTCGTGGACTTATTTTGTAAAAGTTATTAACAATTACGGGCTTTAAGGGCTAACTGCCTGTTAATGAAGTAGTTAAGCTTATTTGAGAAAAACATAAGAGAATCGTTGTCAAGGTTCTCAATGGCCTTGTTTACCTTATAGGTATAATAATCAATCTTACTCTGGTAACCGTTTGGGTATTTCATAATGTGTATGTGTTTTAATTACAGTACTAATATACGAATTTTATTTGACATAAAAAAGTCTAGTGGCAATTATTTTTGCTTTTTTTTGTAGATATAGTTAGTGATCTTGCTGCTGGTATATGCAGAGACATCGCCGATAAGCTGCACTCCAATCCATACAAGAACAAATTCAAGAAGGCTAAAACAAATAGGGCTGGTAAAAAACTCAAGCATTGTATAAGGGGTTTATTAATTAACGTACAGTACAAATATACGACGAAAACTTGACAATAAAAAGTCTAGTGGCACTTATTTTGCAAAAAAAGGCAGATTTGTTGCCATGGCCCCAGTGGACCGCTATGGAGCATGTTCTCAGAAGGCGCCTGTGGGGCCGCGTGTGGCTAGTGGGCTGGGAGTCCATGCTAGTTGCCATCTAGCGCGCGTATGTGGTATGCCCCAGGTCATGATCCATATAGGGCCCCTGGCGCGCGGGGCAAAAAGCGGTCCAATAAATCTGCTGAAACAAAAGCCAGAAACCAGCTATAGTAATAGGGGTTATGTCCCAATCCCAGCTGGCCACTATTTATACTCATTGTTAATAGACAAATAAATGCAAAATAAGTGCCTCTAGATTTTTTTATGTCAATTAAAATTCGTATATTAGTACTGTAATTAAAAACAAACAAACACTATGACAATTTCAAATTTCGACAAGCCGTCAATAAAGGCAATCAGAATCGCAATGGATGAAGCCCTTGCAAAAGTAAGTAAAGAGTATGGGATTAAGATCTCTACAGGTAATGCCAGATTCAGCAATGATGAGGTAACCTTTAAAGTTAAAGCCAATGTAATCGGTACTGGAGGCGTAGTTAAGACTAAAGAGGCCCAAGCATGGGACATATACGCCAACATGAATGGTTTAGGCCACCTCTCAGTAGGAGACTCTGTTCAGTTGCAAGGTAAATCATTTACCATTAAAGGGTATAACACACGCGCCCGCAAATCACCTATCAATATAGAGGATAGTAATGGTAGAGGGTATAAGTGCTCAGTAAGCATGTTGCTAATGTATAACCCTCAAAACTCATAATATGCCATATATCACGAAAGAACAAGTAAAGGCCAAGAGGGCAGCCTTAAAAGCGGCCCTCCCACAATACAAACTATCAGTAACCACTGAACACTATAGTGGGATCAAAGTAGCCGTAATGGCCGGGCCCACAGATTTCAATACTACATATAGTCAACTAAACCCCAATATAGACTATAGAGCAGAAACATGGAATAGGTATACAGAGCAATATGACTCTAACCCACCTATACAAGATCTACTAGATATAGTAATGCCTATATTAAATGAGGGTAAGGGTGACTCATACGAAGATGGGGATTATGGGATGATACCCGATTACTACACTTGGGTCCATATAGGTAAATGGGACAAGGAGTACCAACAGACCAAATAGGGAGTAATCCCAATTAGAGCCATAGGCAGCACACAAGACAGTGGGCCTATGGCTTTTCTGTGTTTACGCGTTCGCATGAGTTTTCTAAGGTAGGGGCCAATTAAGGGTGGGGGAAGAGTAGGAAGCCTCAGGGTCATGAGTTTAATAATTGCCTTCTATATTAACGCGATGTTCCAAACGCGCACCAACTGCCACGGTCCACGACTAGCCCGCCCAGGCCCTCAAAGGTAAACCATAAGGAATACCAATCAATTTACTCTCAGTACCCAGATCGGCCGGCCAGGGTCATCACGGGAAAAGCCGCAGTAGCCAGTCCAGAAAAATTGGGGCCCCCGGGGGAGGTAGGTAATTACCCTCGAGCTACGATCCTTTAAAAGAGGATCGCGCGCGCTCGCAAATTCACCTCCAGGGTGCGAAGGCACACTAATGACATGATACTAACTTTACTGCAACATGTGATTGTACTCTAAGCCTAAGATGGGCTGATAGGGGGACTTGGAGTCTATGAGGGCTTAGAGACACAGAGGAACTTTTATTTCTATAAGGGCTTAGAGGACTGAGGGTAGACGGCAGGGGAATACCTCCCAGTACCTTATAGGGCTTAGAGTTGCCACAGCGGCCGGCGGAACGCTAATGCCTCTGAGACAGTTGAGGCCAATGGACCAGACCAGGAGTTATTGTAAAGGCCTTAGGTCATAACTATAGT
>ERZ767114.503-NODE-503-length-21042-cov-2.750775_pt1 | contig 21042 bp, 24 predicted proteins | sample MGYA00374952_ERZ767114 | MGnify/ENA primary metagenome ERZ767114 (study PRJEB28939, sample SAMN06267156) | marine metagenome | isolation source: Columbia River Estuary | place: USA:Columbia River Estuary, USA | collected 2012-05-05 ...
GTGCTACGGCAACAGCAACTACGTGGTTCCGTCGTAAGGTGACAAACTATAATGTAGATGCGTATTCTAATGTATTGCAGTTCACAGTAAATGCTTTGCCTTCTGCAGCAGCATCGGCCTCTCCTTCTACGGTTGTTTCTGGAGGAACATCCAACTTATCGGCTACAGGTGGAACATCATACTTATGGAGTACGGGAGATGCTACAGCAACAGTTACTGTAACAAACATTACTGCCCAGACGACGTATACAGTTACGGTTACGGATGGCAATAACTGTACAGCAGACGCTACGGTTACGGTAAACATTGCGACTTTGGTTCCGGGAGTGATTGCTGCGGATCAAGATGTTTGTGAGAATGATAACCCATCTACGATTACTTCGACATCTGCTGGGAGCGGAGGATCAGGCAACTATACATATGCATGGGAGAAGGATGACAACTCAGCTTTTTCTTCACCTACTGTAGTTACTGGAGAAGTAGGTACAACGTTAGGTTTTTCTGCTGCGATTAGTGCGACGGAGTATTATCGTCGTAAGGTTACAGATGCATCAGGAGGCTCTGCTGAGTACTCGAATGTAATCACATTGACATACCGTGCTTTGCCAACAGTTACTTTGGCGGCATCACCTACGACTAGTGTTCCAGAAGGAGGGTCTGTACAGTTGACAGCTACTGTAAGTGGAGCGGGCAATACGTTCTTATGGACTCCAGGATCAGCAACGACGAACCCTATTACGGTAACTCCGAGCACTACAACGGCATACAATGTGACAGTTACAGATCAGTATACTTGTTCCAATGATGCGGCGACGGCTAAAACGGTTACGGTAACTCCGATTGTTGCGGGAGTGATCGCGAGTACTACGAACTCTTTCTGTACGGGTGATGCTCCAGGCGCGATGACCAGCACGAGTGTAGCTTCTGGGGGTACGACTTCAGGATATACCTATCAATGGGAGAAGAGTACAACGAGTAATGCGAGTGGTTTTGCAGATATTACGGGCGCGACGTCTACGACGTTTACCCCGAGTGCTACGGCAACAGCAACTACGTGGTTCCGTCGTAAGGTGACAAACTATAATGTAGATGCGTATTCTAATGTATTGGAATTTACTGTAACTGCTTTGCCTGGTGTTACAGCAACGGCATCACCCTCTACGGTTCCAAGTGGTGGAACAACAACATTAACAGGAAGTAATGCATCGACATATGCTTGGAGTGGAGATGCTACTTTAAGTTCGTCAGCAGGAAGTACTGTTACAGCTAATCCTACGGGAGCAACAACTTATACGGTCGTTGGTACAGACGTAAATAACTGTCAAGGAACATCTACTGTAACGGTTAGTGTTCAATCTATAGATCCGGGAACTATATCTGATGATGAAAATGTATGTGATGGAATTAATCCAAGTACTCTCACAGGAACTCTGCCATCGGGTGGATCTGGGGGTAGCTTTACCTATAAATGGCAAAAATCCACAAACCTATCAGGGGCATGGTCGGATATTGCAAGCTCAGACACGAAAGATTTATCCTTTTCAGCAACTATTTCTCAAACGACTTATTATCGACGGGGAGCTGCTGACCCTTCAGATCCGACGAATTTTGTTTTCTCTGACTACAAGACAAAAACATTCAAAGCATTACCTACAATTAGTATTTCAAGAACTCCAACGGGCACTGTTCCAGTCGGCGCAAGTGTTGACTTTACCGCTGCTGGCGCTGGAGTTGAGTGCCTTACTGCAAGGGCTGCCGGCAAGTTTTCTATGGCTTCAGTCGACGCTCACGCCACTTGTTGCAGACTGGACTGGCGTCAACTTACAAGCACTAGACCTAAAAGGTCTCGCGCAAAAATTTCTAGGTGAGTGGCAGCAGTCCAGCGATATCATGGGGTACCTTTTTGGTCAGTTAACCCAGTCTGGCCTGGCGATATTCGGCAGTCTGATGACCGTTGCATTGACCCCGGTGGTTGCCTTTTATTTGATGCGAGATTGGGATCAATTGCTCGCTCGGCTAGATCAATTGATTCCTCGGCCCCAAATTAGTGTTGTGCGTCAGCTGACAGCGGCGGGTGATGAAATGCTGGCCGCTTTCATACGCGGCCAATTTTTGGTCATGATCTTACTCGGCATTTTTTATGCTGTTGGTCTTGGATTGGTTGGGCTGGACATGGCGTTGATCATCGGTTTGGTTGCCGGTCTCGCGAGTATCGTGCCGTACCTTGGTTTTATCTTGGGACTTCTGCTGGCAACCATTGCGGCGGCTTACCAATTCCAGGATTGGATTCATCCGGTGTATGTGTTGACCGTCTTTGTTCTTGGGCAGATTTTAGAAGGAAGTTTGCTAACCCCTTGGCTTGTTGGAGATCGCATTGGCTTGCACCCGGTTGCCGTTATTTTCGCCGTGCTGGCGGGTGGTCAACTGTTCGGTTTTATTGGGGTATTGCTGGCCTTGCCCGTCGCTGCGGTGCTCATGGTCTTAGTGCGGTATTGGCTGGGCCGTTACTTGGCCAGTGGGTTTTATCTTGGCGACGTTGTCGCTGCAACGTGCGATCAATCCGAGGAAGAGGCAGCCCTCGACACCCCGCTTGCTGCGACGATTGAGTCAGAGGCAATCGATCCAGACATGCCTTACCCGACAACGGACGAGTCAAGGTTTTGAGCGAGCAGCTGACCCTTGCGTTCCCCCTTAAACGCGCCTATACCCTCGAGCGGTTTGTCGGGGATTTGGGTGAGCGCGCGCTTGCGCTATCCAAGGAGCCAGTTTGGATTAGTGGGCCGGGAGAGTCGGGTAAATCGCATTTGCTTCAAGGTCTTTGCCAGCGATCAGAGCACCAAGCGGGTCGGGCATTTTACTTAAGTTTATCCAATCAAGATTTAAAGCCCGATGTGCTTTCTAATCTGGCCGATTTTGATTTGGTTGCATTAGATGGGCTGGATCACGTTGTTGGAGATCGGGATTGGGAACTCGCGTTATTTGATTTGACGAACGCGGTCGCCGACGCCAACGAAGGTTGGCTGTTGATGGCATCGAGATGTCCGCTACCAGATGTTCAGTTCTGTTTAGCCGATTTTGCGTCGCGAAGTCGTGCAATGCATTGGCTGCAAGCCGGACAGTTAAGCGATTTTGAAAAAGCGCAGGTCCTGCGGCGACTGGCGGAGGAAACGGGGTTTCATCTGCCGGAGGAAGTGCTTGCTTTCTTATTAGATCGCGCGCCCCGTGAAATCGGCGCGCTGATCCGGGTTTTGAACCGACTTGCCGATGAAAGTCTCAAGTCCCAGCGCCGGATAACCATTCCTTTTTTGAAACATGTGCTGGACATTTAGGGATGAAAATTGTCTTCACCGGTGGGGGGACCGCGGGGCATGTCACGCCCAATCTTGCGCTGATTGAGTCGTTTCAGCGTGACGGGATTGAATGCTTTTATATTGGCTCGAGAGCAGGCATTGAAGCCAAATTGGTTGAACGGCACAATCTTGATTTTTACGGCATCGCCTCCGGCAAACTTCGGCGGTACTTCGATTGGCAGAACTTTATTGATCCTGTGAAGATACTGTTTGGTTTTTTTCAGGCACTCTGGATCCTACTCTGGCGCCGACCCGAGGTGTTGTTTTCCAAAGGAGGATTTGTCGCGGTGCCCGTGGTCATAGCAGCGTGGAGCCTCCGAATTCCTGTTGTGATCCATGAGTCCGATTTGACCCCCGGTTTAGCCAATCGCTTGAGTGCCCCATTTTGTCGAATGATATGCCTTAATTTTGAAGAAACGGCAGTTCATTTCTCCCAGCGTTCCACTCGGGTTACCGGCACGCCGCTCCGAGCGGGTTTGGTCCAGGCTGATGGCGAGCGTGGACGTCAATGGCTTAACGAATTCAAAGTCTTTGGTGAGACGCAGCCTATTTTATTGGCGGTGGGTGGCAGTTTAGGCGCGCAAACCGTCAATCGGTTGGTGCGGGCCGACCTTGCGAGACTTACCGAACGGTTTTATGTGGTTCATGTGGTGGGCAAGGGCGGCGTTGATCCACAGCTTTTGGATATCCCCCACTACCTGCAGTTTGAATATTTGGATGAACCCTATGGTGATGTGGTTGCGGCTTCAGATGTCGTGATCTCGCGGGCGGGTGCGAACGCCTTGTTCGAGTTTTTGTGGTTTAAAAAACCCCAACTGCTTATCCCTCTCCCCAGTGCTGCAAGTCGAGGAGATCAACTGCAAAATGCGGCGTTGTTTGAGCAAAAAGGCTATGCCGAGGTTCGTCACGAAGGAGATCTTGGGCCAGGGGAACTGGCGCGGGCGGTTGATTCTGTTTGGATGGTGCGGTTTGATATGGCCCGGCGCCTTGGCTCGGCCAGTCTACCAGACAGCTTAGGTTTGATCCGCCAAGCGATTGAAGCGGCTGCAGCGGCAAACTAGGCGCTTAAGAGCGTCTTCGATGAAGACCGGTGAAACCCAAAAAAGGTTATTTCGATGGTGAAGGACAAAATGGGTCAGGCGCGCCTGCAAGGGGTGACGCGTGGTGGATGGATGATGCAAGTAGGCCTAAAAGGCGTCAAGCGGTGCGCGGGCCTTTTAATGGGTCTTGTTTGGGTCGTTGTCGTGCCGCAGGTTCAGGCAGATGCCGGGGCACAATTGACGGCGTCGCTTGAAACCGAGCGCGAGCACTACGCAGGCATTGCGTTAAAAATCTGGGACTATGCCGAGCTTGGCTATCAAGAGACCCGGAGTAGCCAGCTGCTGCAAGATACCCTTGCCGATGAAGGCTTTGAAGTGAAAGTCGGCGTCGCAGAGATCCCAACGGCATTTGTCGCGAGTTTTGGTCAAGGCGAACCGGTGATCGGCATCTTGGCCGAGTTTGATGCGTTGCCTGGGATTAGCCAGGCGGCAGTACCGACTCGTTCGGTGCTTGCTGATAAGACTGCGGGCCATGCTTGCGGCCACCACCTCTTTGGGGCCGGCTCCACGGCTGCTGCAATCGCGGTAAAACGATGGCTTGCTGAAACGGGCCAACCCGGCACCATTCGACTTTATGGTACCCCCGCCGAAGAAGGGGGTTCGGGCAAAGTGTATATGGTGCGTGCCGGGCTGTTTGACGATGTTGATACGGTGCTGCATTGGCATGGGGCCGATCGAAACGCTGCGAATCCCGGTACGACCCTTGCGAATAAATCCGCTCGGGTTCGGTTCTATGGCCGATCCGCGCATGCCGCTGCTGCACCGGAACGGGGACGGTCAGCGTTGGATGGCGTCGAGGCCATGAACTACATGGTCAATCTCATGAGAGAGCATGTGCCCGATAGCACAAGGATTCACTATGTGATCACCCGTGGCGGTGAGGCGCCCAACGTGGTGCCGGATTTTGCGGAAGTCTACTACTATGTGCGTCATCCCCAAGCCAGTGAGCTCGCCAATATTTGGGATCGAGTGATGAACACCGCCCACGCAGCGGCGCTGGGAACTGGAACGGACGTTAAGATTGAAACCATGCACGGCAATCATTCAATCTTGCCAAATGAAACCTTGGCGCGCGTGATGCATCAAAGCTTGAGCACGGTTGGTGGGTACACGATGACGACCTCAGAGCACGCTTTTGCCAGGGTCTTGTCCCAAAGTTTTATTAATCAGCCGAGTTTTTTAGGATTGGAAGAAAAGGTCCTGCCATTTGCTTTTACCGAGAGTAAGGGCTCAACCGATGTTGGCGATGTTAGCTGGGTTGTGCCGACGGTTGGCCTCAGCACCGCCACGTGGGTGCCCGGGACTGCCGCCCACAGTTGGCAGGCGATTGCCGCCGGTGGAACGAGTATCGGTATACAAGGCATGATGGTTGCCGCAAAAACCCTGGCTCTAACCGCTCAAGCCTTGTTTTTGGCGCCGAGTCACCTCAAAGCGGCAACCGTCGAGTTTGAGCAGCGCCGAGGTCCTGATTTTGTTTACGACGCGCTTCTGGGCGACCGCGCACCGCCGCTTGATTATCGACAATAAGCGCGCCCTGAGCGCCACGCCGTCGAACGTTTTCACGCTTAAGGATTTCGCATCGGGGGTTGACGCGTTTTATCGAGGCGTTATACTTAAGTACAACACTAAATCTCTTAACCCTGGTCAAATGAATGTTCTACTGCGCCCAGCCGTATTTTGAGGCACTAGGCCGGATGCCATCGATGGTGCGCCGCCGATGAAGATTGTTTGGAATGAGAAAGATCCGATATACCTGCAGATTCACCAATATCTCGCCCAGTTAATTTTAGAGGGTGTGATTAAAGAGGGCGATGCTTTGCCGTCAGTTCGACAGTTAGCGGTCGCGCAACATGTAAACCCCATCACAGTATCAAAGGCCATTGCGATGCTGGTTGAGGACGGCATCGCGCAGAAGCGCCGGGGTCTGGGCATGTTTGTCGCTGAGGGCGCCGCCGAGCAACTCAAAATTCAGTTGCGTGCTCGATTTCTGTCGGAGGAGTGGCCGAGTATCCATCAACGGATCACGTTGTTGGGGTTATCGTTAACAGATTTATTAAAGGAGCCATCGTGAGCAACGCTATTTCAGTCCAGAGTTTGAGCAAACGATTTGGTGATCACCAAGCGTTAGATCAGGTCTCGTTTGAGGTGCCGAAAGGCGCTGTAGTCGGGCTGATCGGCCCTAATGGCGCGGGTAAAACAACCGCGCTGAAAGCCATTTTGGGCTTGTCGGCCTTTGAGGGTGCGGTCGAGGTGCTGGGCCGGTCACCGCGTTCTGCGCCGCATCAAATGATGACCACGGTTGGCTATATTTCAGATGTGGGAATCTTGCCGCGCTGGCTAAAAGTCAGTGATGCGTTGAAATTTACTCAGGCCATTCATCCGCAGTTTGACCTGGCAAAAGCGCGTGGCATCCTCGCTAAAACGGATATACCGCTAAAGCAGCGGGTAAAAGCGCTCTCTAAGGGCATGGTGACGCAACTGCATCTCGCGCTGGTGCTGGCGATGGATGTCCAGTTGCTCATACTGGATGAGCCGACCTTGGGGTTGGATATCGTTTATCGCAGCCAATTTTATCAACAGATATTGAATGAATTTTTAGGGGAAGATCGGACCCTGCTCATCAGTACCCATCAGGTTGAGGAAATTGAGTCGCTGTTAACCCATCTAATTTTTATCGATCAGGGCAAGATTCGCCTGGATGCAGAACTGGATAATGTCTATAGCCGGTATCGGGCGGTTGATGTCGTAAAGTCGCAGATTCTTGCGGCTCGAGCGTTGAACCCCTTGTCTGAGCAAGCTCAGATCGAGGGAGCCTGCATGATTTTTGATGGGGTGAGCGCTGAAAGCCTTGCGGATCTTGGCACGACGCGACGCGTCGGCATCGCCGAGCTTTTTGTTGCCATGATGTCGCGCGACGCTAAATCAACCGCGTCGATCTAAAATGAGCATCAACGCGTTGTGCGCGAATTCGCGCCAATCCGCTTTATAAAGAGGGCTCAAAATGAATCAAGTTACAACGCTTATGGCCTTGTTCCAGCGTGAAAGTTGGGAACACCCCAATTTAATCTGGCGGATCCCGGTTGGTCTGATAATCCTGAATGTTGTCCTGGCGATCGCATCGGTGAGTTTTGGTTTGCAATACTTTGGCACGGAAAATTTCAAATTCGAGTTCAACAGCCAGGGCCTATCCTTTGATCAAGGCGGCCCAGGTCAAGCCGCGGCGACCTTCTTCCTATTAAGCTACTTCTTGTTAAGTCAAATGGTTGCGATTGGGTACTTGTTATCTGCGTTGTACGAAGAGCGAAAAGATCGGAGTATCTTGTTTTGGAAGTCGCTACCGGTCTCGGATTTTCAGGTTGTTCTCAGCAAAGCACTGATGGGTTTGGTGGTGATTCCCGGTCTGTATTGGCTGGCCGCGATGCTGACTTTTTTGTTGGTCACCCTCGTTTTAAGTCTGGGTATGACATTCCTTTTGCCTGGCACAGCGCTCTTTGACGGGTTTTTAATGGCTGGATTGGCTGTCGTTGGCGAGTCGCTTAGGGTGTTTGCGTTGCAGATTATCTGGGGCGCGCCGGTTTTCTTATGGGTGCTGCTCGTGTCTGGGCTTGCGCGCGGACAGCCGCTCATCTGGGCAATGGGGATCCCATTACTGGTGTTGGTGGTTGAAAAGTCGCTTTTGTCAGAAGCGCGGGTCTTTGAATGGTTCTATGCCCATGCAACGCCGCTACCGTTTGCAGGCGCTTGGAACCCCATGACGGGCAGCGCATCGATTGGCTTGGCGGATGGTTTCATGGCAGCCGGCATTGGGCTAATATTGTTTGTGTTAACAGTCTTTGGACGGAGGCACTTTCATGAAATTTAAGCAATTTTTGGCTGCGTTCTTGCTGCTTGCAACCTTTAGTTCCTTGGCCTATCTCAATGCGCCGAGGTCATTGGAGCAGATTAACCGGATTACGGTGGCTTATGAGCAAGGTCAAATCTCTTTGAAAACCTTCCGCAAGATCCAACGGTTTTTGCTGGATCAACAGCTGCGATAAGCGGTCTGCGATCAAAAAAGCGCTTGCTGAGGCTTAAGGCAACGTCTTGGCTGGCAAGCTGAGATGGATTCACGGCTTTCGTGAGAATAAAACCGATCAAATTTGCGCGGGGTGTGTACAATATCGCCTTTTCAAGTGTCGGATGTGCCCATGTTTAACGTGCTTACCCTGAATAATATCTCCGAGAAAGGCCTGATCAGGTTCGATAAGGAGGCCTTCAACGTCTCCGATGCACTGCCGCAGCCCGAGGCTATTTTACTCCGAAGTTTTAAATTGACGCCCGATCATGCGACGGAAGGGTTGCTGGCCGTCGGCCGTGCGGGCGCGGGCGTGAATAATATTCCCGTTGATGTTTATACCGATCGCGGCATTGTGGTGTTTAACACGCCCGGCGCCAATGCGAATGCGGTTAAGGAGCTGGTTGTCGCTGGAATGCTGTTATCCCGTCGCGGCATCGTCCAAGGCATTGACTATGTTTCGGGCTTGTCTGAGGTTACTGATAAGGCGGCTCTGAACACGCAGGTCGAAGCCAGCAAGAAGACGTTCAAGGGCTCAGAGCTCAAAGGCCGAACCTTAGGGGTGCTGGGGCTGGGGGCGATTGGCTCGATGGTGGCGGACATTGCGCTACAACTCGACATGAACGTTTTGGGTTTCGACCCGGCATTGTCGGTTGATTCGGCATGGCGGCTATCGAGCCGAGTGCAAAAGATGGACAGCATTGAGGCGTTGTTTGCGCGCTCTGACCTGGTAACGTTGCATGTGCCGGCCTTGCCTGAAACGGAAAAGATGGTCAACGCAACGCTCCTTGCCGCAATGAAGCCTGGCTCGGTACTGCTGAATTTCGCCCGCGGTGAGATTGTTGATACGGCAGCGATCAAAGCGTCGCTTACAAATGGCCAACTGGGGCAATACATTTCCGACTTCCCCGTACCAGAACTCGTCAATCTGCCAGGTGTTCTGGCAACGCCTCATTTGGGTGCCAGCACCGATGAAGCAGAAGATAATTGCGCGATCATGGCGGCCGATCAATTAATGGACTTCCTGACCAACGGCAATATCAAAAATTCGGTCAACTTCCCCAATTTGCATTTAGAGCGAAGCCAATTGGGGTGCCGAATTGCCTTGTCGAACCGGAACGTGCCTCGGATCTTGGGTCGTGTCTTGTCGGAATTAGCGGACAGGAACATTAATGTGATCGACATGATCAATAAGAGTCGTAACGAAATCGCGTATAACTTGATCGATATTGAAAGCGGGCCTTCAGAGGAGCTGCAAAAGGCACTATCGGCTATCGATGATGTCATCAATGTGCGGTTGCTGGCTTAAGCTATAAAGCCTCTGCTGCGTTTAAAAGCGGTCCAGTCGCGTCGAGTGGGCCAGATCCCTGGGCAGCGGGCTGGGCGCACCGCAGACGGCGCTCACAATGGCTTCTGCCGCGAGGGGCGCATGCGTTGCCCCATGTGAGCCAAGCCCCATCAGCGCGTAACACGCCGGGGCTGGCCCTGACGTTTGACCCATGGAATGATCCATCCTTGCTGTTTTAAGGGTGTGGGCCGGCAGCAGCCCGGCCCCGATAACCCGATCTGAAAACACTGTACGGATGCCGGCGTGCGGGGAGGCCAAGGTGAAGTCACGATGCTGAAGGGTCTGCGCAAGATCCGAGATTAGGCGATCGGTATCAAGCAACCGGGTTTGCGGATCACTGCCGTCGAGTTCGTAAGTACTGCCCACTAAGAAGTCTTGGCCGCCGAGGTACGTGATATTGATGTCCCCGGTTAAAAACTCCGGCAAAGTGTGCTTGGATCGAATGAGAATACTCTGACCCCGTACATTTCGTAGGGCCAGACTCGTTAGGGCGTGCATGCCCGTGCCAGCCGCAAGGAGCGTGACGTCCGCCTGTGATAGGGCCTGACCGGCTGCATCATAGAGCCGCATTTGACCCTGACTGGGTTTCAATTCGCAGACCTTTGCGCCTTGGAGGCCCGCCGGAGGGAGGCTCCGCCAAATGCCTGCTTGATGGTAAATTGCCTCATTCCCGATTTGCTCAAGATAGTTATCCGGAAAGAGTTGGCTGAGACGCTGCATTCTTTGGATCTTGGCAGGCGTTGCGCTGTGCCAGTGTAGCGGCCTGCGCTGAACGCGTTCTTGGTTGTGCAAGGCAAAGTAACAGCCGGCAATTGAAAATTCCGACTGCCGATCGCGCTGAAGCGATAATTGTGGGTAAATATTTAAAGCCGGTTGGCTTGAGGCGCCCGGGTGATTCGGGTCGGCCAGAATGATCGGTTGAATGTCGAAGCGATTAAGGCTGCCAGCAAGGCTTTGCCCCGCAATACCCGCGCCGATAATTTGCACGGATGGCCGTTTCAGTCGTTGACCGCGCCAATCGCCTGGGGCCTGGGCAAACAGGAGTTCCCGTTTGCGCCCCCAGCCCTGCCGCTTCTCAATTTTGAACCCGGCCGCGCGTAAGCCTTGTTTGACGACGCCTGCGACTGAGTAGGTGCTGGCGGATGCGCCCGGTTGCGCTAAACGGCGCATCCCCTCGAAGATAAATTGGTTAAAGAGTTCAGGGTTTTGGCTGGGTTTAAAACCATCAAGGTAGAAGACATCTACTTTGGCATCGAGTCTTGGGAGTGCCGTTTGAGCGTCTTCAAAAATCAGGGTTAACCGGATTTTATCTGTGAACCAAACCACGTGCCAAGCCGCTAAACCTACGGGATAGATCTCGAGTAGTCGCGTGCTTGCTTTGGTTTTGGTTAAAGCATGAACCCGTTTTAAAGCAGCCAGGGTGGGTGGTGAACGCTCAACGGCGATATAATGCAGTTGCGCGGTAGTGCTTGATTGCTCCCACAGCGCGACGGTCTGTAAGAAATTATGGCCGAAACCAAAGCCCAGCTCTAACAAAACGATCAGATCGGCTTGCTGAGCGCGGGCCGGCAGTTGATGCTGGCCCGGGAAGACCCATTGTTTTTCCTTGGTTGGGTCACCTTGCGACCAATAACTGTCGTCAAACTCGACCGACGAAGGCGTGTCTTGCTGCCAGGTAATCTCGCTCACCTTGGTGCAATAAGGGTTATCGGGTTGCATCACTCAGCGCTGCTAAATGTTCTGGGTCTAGTATCCACTCACTCCAAGAACCAGGGTACAAAGCAGGTTCTGGGTAGCCCGCTTCAAGTAGTGCAAGGATCATTTGGGTTGCCGTGACGCCCGACCCGCAATAGCAAACTAAGGATAGTGCGTCGCCTAGACCCGCACTGGTAAATTGTTTGGACAAATCAGTGGCATTTTTAAATCGCCCGTTTTCTAGATTGTCCAAGAAGGGCAGGTTCATCGCTCCGGGAATATGGCCAGCAATCGGATCAATGGGTTCATGATCACCTCGAAAACGGGCTGGGTCGCGAACGTCGATCAACCGGGTATTTGGGTCGTTCCAGTCTGGCTGTCGAACGACCTGGGTCAGTGGTGGTTGCAGCACAAAGGGTGCTGGTTGCGGCGCGGGTAAGTCTTGGGTGGTAGGTTGATCCTGCGCCCGCCAGTCGTCATACCCGCCATTGAGAACCTGGACGCTTTCGTGACCCAGCCATCGCAGCAGCCACCAGATTCGCGCGGCAAACGCGCCATGATTTTGATCATATGCGACCACTTGTGTGCCACTTTGAATCCCGATTCGGCCGAGCTTATGGCTGAGCAGATCCCGGCTAGGCAGCGGATGTCGCCCGGTCTGATTGGGAATAACCGGGCCGCTGAGGTCATCATTCAAGTGCAGGTAATGTGCGCCGGGGATATGATCTTCAAGGTACTGTGTTAAGCCGAGCGTTGGCGCGGTAAGGTCGAAGCGGCAATCGATTACGACCAAGTCGTTGACCGTATCGAGGCTGTGTTTAAGGTTTTGGCAGCTGATTAAGTGAGACATTATCCGCCGCCCTTTAGGGCCTGAATGCCCTCGTCGGCGAGGATCGTTAAGATTTTTTCGCGCTGATCGCCTTGGATTAGAATCTCTGAACCGTTGAGACTGCCGCCAACCCCGCAGGATTTTTTTAAACGCTGGCAAAGTTGTTTCAGCTCAGGCGGACTCAAAGTCAAACCGCGGATAATTGAGACGGGTTTCCCGCTACGGCCCTTGATTTCTCGGTGCACTCGAACCGCGCCGTCAGTAACCAGGCGATTGGTTTGGTTTCGACAGATGCAGTCCGCTTTGGGCCGTTGGCAGTCAGGACACAGGCGACCTTGGTCGGTGGAGTAGACGGCCACCCTTAACCTTCGTGGTAGATGAAAAGTTCTAAAGCGCTATCTTGATCTCGAATTTTGCAGAGATTGACCAGTTCAAAGAGAAATTTCAGTAGGTCCTCAGAGTCTAGTTCGAGTTCCTCTATGGCCGCGCAGGTTCGCCATTGTGCCATTAGCGTCTCAATGGCGTCATCTTCAAGGGTTGCGAGTTTTTCTGAGAAGCGAGGGTCCACACCCAACAGAAAAGGCCCTTCCTCTGCCAGCGCACGCACCAAGAACTCAAAGCTCGCAGCCTCGTCAAGGAGCAAGCCATGGATCAAGGCGTACAGGGGTAGTCGAGCTTCTCGGTGCAGTGGGCCAGCGCTTAAGCACAGGGCCACCTCATCGGGCGGGTCATCTGGCGCTAACGCCTCAATGTCCTCAGGTAAGCCAAGCAGGAATACATCGGGCATGGTTTAAATTTTAAGCAATGGGGCTGACGTGATCAGCTTGTAAGCCCTTGTCGCCCTCGGTCACAACAAACGTGACGCGCTCGCCGTCAGTAAGACTGCGTCGACCTTGGCCTTTAATATTGCGGAAATGAACGAAGATGTCGTCCCCCTGATCCCGCGTGATAAAACCGTAGCCTTTTTTGGTGTTAAACCACTTAACAGCGCCTTCCTCGAAGTCTTCTTCAGAGAAGTCGTCATCATCATCATCATCATCGTCGTCGGAACCCTGACTGGCGCTAGACTGGGTTTGAGCAACCAACAAAACCGCTGTCAGAATGCCTAAAAACAAGATGGCAAGCCGCCCCCAGGCTGCAGGGTCCGTGGGTAGGCTAAAAGATTGGTGAGCAAGATAGCCGAGCGCCAAAGAAGTGAGCGCGGCCATAACCAGTGAGATCAGTAATTTGGTAAACATGGTGACCTTTAAGACATGAATTGAGGGCGTAGATCATACTGGTTCCGAGCGGTACGTTAAAGGCCGTCTGCTCGATTAACTGCTTTAAGGTATCGTTCGATGGTTTTAGGCAATCCAAGCCAGAGAGCATCAGTAATCAATGCGTGACCGATAGAAACCTCTTTCAGCGCAGGAATCCCGGCAACAAACGAGGGTAAATTAATGAGGTTTAAGTCGTGACCGGCATTGACACCGATCCCTGCTTGGTCTGCTGCGCGAGCGGTCTCTTGGTAATCAGCAAGGCCATCGCGTGGTTGCTCTGGGTTGAAGTGTTCGGCGTAAGGGCCGGTATACAGCTCAACGCGCTGTATGCCCAGTTTCTGGGCGAGGGGTATTTGAGCCGGATCGGCATCCAGAAAAACGCTGGACCGGATGGCCCAAGCATGCAGTTTTTCAAGAATGGGCGCCAAAATATTGTGATTTTGAATAATGTTCCAGCCATGATCACTAGTTAGTTGCGCCGGGTCGTCCGGCACCAGAGTGCACTGATCAGGCTTGATGGCCTCGATGAGCTGCAAAAATCCAGGATAACCATTGGGCTGTGAGCCCTCCAATGGATTGCCCTCAATGTTGAACTCAACATCTGGATAGTCTGCTAAAAAGGTCTTGAGATCATAAACATCCGAGACACGAATGTGCCTCTGATCGGGCCTTGGATGAACGGTGATGCCGCGTGCGCCACAATCAATGCAGGTCTTGGCAGCCTCGATGACGCTTGGAATTGCGGTGTCGCGCGAATTCCGCAACAACGCGACTTTATTCAGGTTAACGCTCAGCAGGGTCATCGGCCCCAGCCCCCAGAAAAGCCGCGATGATAGATGCGCCGGCTCGTCCAGAATCCAATGAGTGCACCGCTAAAGACAACGGCGCCGCCAATAAGGAACCAGCGCTGTTCAACGTCTTGGCTGAGAGTTGCCCGCAGAGCTTTCAAAGCCTCAATTTCAGCGGCCTGCTCGCGCGTGCGCTGCTGTTCTGTTTCGAGGGCTGCGGCGAGGTTAATTGCATCAGTCGATAAGGCGGTGATGCGGGTGATGTCGTCATTGGCGACGCGCAGTTGCTCCTGGCTTGCTGTGGCCTCCGCTACGGCATCGTCCCGACGCGTATTGGCCTCGCTGAGTGCGGCACTGGCCATATTCGCCTCTTGGGTCGCTGCTTCGAGACTTGCGCTTAGGGTTTGCAGTTGAGTGCGCGCGATGGGTTGGTTCACAAGATATTGATCCTGAATGTAACCTTCCACCACGTTGCCATTGTCTTCTTCAAAACGAACCCAGCGGTAGCCATTGCGGGTCAATTCGCCAAGGCTCTCAAGCGGGGTGCCGCTTTTTAGGCCTTTTCGGATGAGTTCTGACGCGTCTTGGGGTTCAGCGCGGAGGGGCAGGTACAGGGTATCTCGAATGTAGAGGGTTTCTGCAAGGCTTGTGGTGCTAATGATTAGACAGATCAGGCCAACGAAGTGTTTCATGGCAAAACCTGCTTGTAGGGATGCACCTCAAGGGTTTCGAAGACACCCGTCACCGTGTAAGGATCCGCCTCAGCCCAGACTGTAGCGTCCTCTAACGAGGCGAATTCCGCGATAATGACGGAGCCGAGGAACCCTGCTTCGCCTGGGTTTTCGCTGTCGATCGCCGGCATGGGGCCGCCGATGACGAGTCGACCCTCGTCCAGCAGAGCCTGAACGCGATCGAGATGGGCGGGCCTTACTGATAAACGGTCTGCTAGGCTATTCGGTCGATCTTTACCGATAATAATGTAGAGCATGAGCTTTACTCCGCGGTGTCTTTTTTAGGATCGGTGAGCGCCCCGATTTGGTTCAGGTAGACGACCGTCATAATGATGTAAGCAAAGATTAAAACCGGTCCACCAATAAGCTTATATTTCATCCAGAAATCTAGGCTAAATTGATAGGCGATCACAAGGTTTAAGCTGCCCGCAATGAAAAATCCAAGGGCCCATCCATAACCTAACCGAAACCAAGCCGCTTTGGGGAGCTGTAGCTGTTGACCCAGAAAGCCGCGTAAAAGGGGTTTGCCAAACACCAGTTGACTGCCGGCCAGGATGGCAGCCAGCACCCAATTAAGGATGGTCGGTTTCCACAGAATAAACGTCTCATCTCGAAAGGCGATTGTGAGGCCACCCATAATCACAACGCTTGCGAGCAGGACCTTGGTCATCGTTTTTAAGGTCTTGGTTAGATAGTACTCAAAGCCGGCTTGGAGACACACCATGGCAATCAGCGCCTTGGTGCTGAAGAAAATATCATCGGTCATTACCCAGCAGACGAAAAATACGATGGGCGTTGCAAATTCTAAGATTTTTGTCATGAGATCGCTGAAGGTTGATTTTGCTGGATGATACCGCATTTCTGAAGGGTTGCCGAAAATTGTGTTTCTCAGTCGTTTAAAGAGGTTAAGAGTTGTGGTCGCAAGCGCTTTATGTCAGATTGAAGTCATGAGCCAGTTCTTCAATATTCATTCAGAAAATCCGCAGAATCGATTGGTTGTGCAGGTTGCAGACTGCCTGAAACAGGGCGGTGTGGTGATTTATCCGACCGATGCGTGCTATGCCATTGGGTGTAGTCTCGACAACAAGCGCGGCATGGATCGGATTCGGCGCATACGTCAGTTAAAGGAAGATCACGAGTTTACGTTGCTCTGCCGAGATTTATCAGATTTAGGCTTGTACGCGCGTGTCCCCAACCCCGTCTACCGAGCTTTAAAGCAAGCGACTCCGGGTCCTTATACGTTTGTCTTGGAGGCCAGTAAGCTGGTTCCAAAACGATTGGTGCAGTCGAAGCGCAAAACCATTGGGCTCCGTGTGCCGGATCATCAAATTATACGCGCTATATTAGACGCTTTCGGGTCTCCCCTAGTGAGTACCACGTTGGCCATGCCCGGCGATGAATACCCGCTCAATGATCCGTTTGATATCAAGACGGTCTTGGAGCAAGAGGTTGAGATCATTGTTGATGGCGGGTATGGCGGTTTAGATCCTACAACGGTCGTGGACTTTACGGGGCCAACGCCTGAGATATTGCGTCGGGGTTGCGGCGACCCAACACTATTTGGCGTCTAAGCTGAGACTTTGCATAGCTTGCCGGTTATAATCTGTCGAGCGTCGAGAAAGGGGGAAGACATCATTTGATGTTGGCCTGTCTGTCCTGACATCACCAATTACGATCAACGGGTTAAATAGGTAACTGCTTGAGTCTTAACGAATCTCAATCCAGAGTTTTGTCTGGTATGCGGCCAACGGGTCGCTTGCATCTTGGCCACTACCATGGCGTCTTGAAAAACTGGGTAAAACTACAGCTCGAGTACGAAAGTTTTTTTTTCGTGGCGGATTGGCATGCCCTGACCAGCCACTATGAAGAAACGCGTCTGATCGAAGAGAACACTTGGCAAATGGTGATTGATTGGCTCGCGGCGGGCGTTAATCCCAGCTCAACAACGTTGTTTATTCAATCCAGAGTCCCTGAGCATGCTGAGTTGCATTTGCTGTTGTCGATGATCACGCCGCTCAGTTGGGTTGAGCGGGTCCCAACCTTTAAAGATCAGGTGAGCAAGCAGCGGGATCGCGACCTGTCAACCTACGGCTTTTTAGGCTATCCGGTGTTGCAAAGCGCGGACATTTTGATCTACCGCGCTGGGCAAGTGCCGGTCGGAGCGGATCAGGTGCCGCATGTTGAAATGACCCGAGAACTGGCCCGCCGATTTAATCATCTGTTTGGCCGAGATGAGGGGTTTGAAAAGGCTGCTGAAGAAGCGGTCAAAAAGTTGGGCCGAAAGAATGGCAAGCTTTATCGTGAGCTTCGCCGCAGCTATGTCGAGCAAGGCAGCGAGGAATCGCTCGGCCGCGCACAATCATTGGTTGCCAGTCAGGGCAATTTATCCTTGGGTGACCGCGACCGATTGCTGGGGTACGCCGAGGGGTCGGGAAAGATTATCTTGCCAGAGCCGAAAGCGCTGCTGACAGAAAATCCAGTGATGCCGGGCCTCGATGGGCAGAAGATGTCTAAAAGCTATAACAACACGATCTCTTTGCGGGAAGACCCCGACTCCGTTACCAAGAAGGTCAGAACTATGACCACCGACCCCGCGCGGGTTAAGCGGACCGATCCCGGTGATCCTAAGAAGTGCCCGGTATTTGATTTGCATAAAATTTACTCGAATCCGGCAACTCAGGCCTGGATCACTGAAGGCTGTATGTCCGCTGGCATTGGGTGCTTAGATTGCAAGGGGCCTTTGATCGAAGCGATTTTGCAAGAGCAGCAACCTATGCGTGAACGTGCGCTGCAATTTGAGGAAAGCCCTGATTTGGTTCGAAGCATTATTGCCGAAGGGTGTGAGAAGGCGCGGACCCAAGCCCGGGAGACGCTCGAAGAAGTTCGGGCCGCGATGGGCTTGGACTATAGGTCACTCTGATGGATGCGTCGGATCTGGCAGAAAACGATTCCGCAGCATCGCCGTTGCTGCCGGCCTTGCGTAAACAAAGTGAGTTGGCGCTGGTCGCGGGTGTGCCCTACACGGCTTTGCCAGATGATCTGTACATTCCACCCGACGCCCTTGAAGTGTTCCTCGAGGCATTCGAAGGACTCCTTGACCTTCTGTTGTATCTCATCAAACGGCAGAATCTGGATATCTTAGATATTCGTGTCGCGGACATCACGCAACAGTACATGCAATACATTGATTTGATGACGGAGCTGCAGTTTGAGCTGGCTGCGGAATATCTGGTGATGGCCGCAATGCTCGCTGAAATTAAATCCCGGATGCTTTTGCCTCGACAGGCAGTCGGCGAAGCAGAAGAGGATGACCCCAGGGCTGAGCTGATTCGACGGTTGCAAGAGTACGAGCAGTTTAAAACGGCGGCACTTAATCTCGACGAATTACCAAGGTCTAACCGAGATTTTTGGGTCGCTAGCGCGGATGCACCTGTGTCGACTCGGCCGAAACCGTTGCCGGACGTTGAGCTTCAGGAATTGCTGGTCGCACTGGGGGGTGTTTTGCGTCGAACGGATCAGAATGCTAGCCATCAGATCAGTCTTGAGCCTTTGTCGACGCGAGCGCGCATGTCGCATATCTTGGATCGAATTCAAGCGCGTGGGGATCAGTACCAACCTTTTATTGAGTTGTTCAGTATTGAAGAAGGTCGAGCGGGCGTCGTCGTGACCTTCATCGCGATGCTGGAGTTGATTAAAGAATCCTTGATCGAACTGGTTCAGACCGAACCGTTTGCGCCCATTCACATCCGGCTTCGGATGGCGACGGTCGAGGATGACAACGCAGAGCAAAATTTATGACTTTGGAAATGAAATTAAAGCAAATTATTGAAGGCGCGATCATGGCCTCGGAAAGCCCATTATCTCTCGATAATTTGATGTCGTTGTTCGAAATGGACCCGCCGACCCGAGATGAGGTCCGCGGGGTCTTAGAAGAGATTGAAGCCGATTGTGATGGTCGAGGCTTCGAGCTGAAGAAGCTCGCCAGTGGTTATCGATTTCAAGTTCGCAGCGAATACGGTGAATGGGTGAGTCGCCTTTGGGAAGAGCGCCCTCAGCGTTATACCCGTGCTTTGCTTGAAACGCTTGCTTTGATTGCCTACAAACAGCCGATTACCCGTGGCGATATCGAAGAGGTTCGAGGCGTTGCGGTTTCAACAAATATTATTCGAAGCCTGCTCGAGCGGGAATGGATTCGGATCGTGGGCCATCGCGATGTGCCTGGCCGGCCTGCAATGTACGCAACAACCAAAAGTTTCTTGGATTATTTCAATTTGGCGAATCTGGATGAATTGCCGACCCTATCAGAAATTCGAGATCTCGATGAGATGACAAGTCGTTTGGACTTGGATGAGCCTCTGATTGAAATGAAAACCATCGTCCTGAGCGATGAGGATGTTGAGGCTGAGATCTTTGAAGACACAGATCTCGATGAGGTTGCAACCACCGTTGACACCATTCGAGAAAATATTCGCCGCGTAATGGCGCCGCCGGTTCTGGACGATGACGACGACGATTCAGGTGACAATGATGCCGATGACGAAACAGTCAGCGAAGACGAAACTGGGGTTGCAAAGGATGCCCTGCTCATCGATGACCGCTCCTCTGACGATCACGATAATTTAGCCAATGCTGGGTCCTCGGACACCTCGGAAAGTGGCGAGCAGTCCTCCGTTGAAGCCCCGGAAATCGCCACTGCATCAGAGGGGGATACAAACGCAGATATCCTGAAAGCGGCCTTTGCGGAGGGAGCTGATGACGACGATACGCCCCATTAAGACCAACATACAGGCGCGGCCGAGATGACTGAAAAACTGCAAAAAGTGTTGGCAAACGTGGGTTTTGGCAGTCGCCGAACGATGGAGGCTTGGATCGAGGCCGGCCGGGTGATGGTGAACGGTCAGGTTGCAACCATCGGCGATCGCGCTGGGATTGAAGATAAGATTGTGGTTGATGGTAAGGCGATTATGCAGGTCGCCCAAAAACATCGGCATTTGCTCTACAACAAGCCGACGGGCCAAATCTGCACTCGGGATGACCCGGAAGGGCGTCCGACGGTTTTCAATCGGCTACCAAAGCTGACTAACCAACGTTGGATTTCTGTGGGCCGGCTCGATTTTAATACCAGTGGGCTTCTGCTCTTAACCACCGATGGTGAGTTGGCCAATCGGCTAATGCACCCTCGTAGTAATATTGATCGTGAGTATGCGGCACGGGTCTTGGGTGATGTGAGCGACGAGCAGTTGCAGGCCTTGACCGAGGGCGTTTTGTTGGAAGACGGCGTGGCCAAATTCTCTGACATCCGAAAGGGTCGGGACGAGTCCGGGGCAAATCAATGGTACTACGTAGCTTTGACCGAGGGCCGCAACCGGGAAGTTCGGCGGTTATTCGAATCCCAAGGGCTGACGGTAAGTCGGCTAAAGCGGGTGCGTTTTGGCAGTTTCTTTATTCCTGCCGCGGTAAAGTCGGGTCGCTACAGTGAGATTCTTGGTAAAGATGAGCAGGATCTTTATGTGCTGGGTGGGCTAACGCCCCCGCCAATGACGCAGCCGCGCAAAGGTCGGTCTAATCGTTAGCGCGGCGCTCGAGCGGGTGATGATGGCCGTCACTTTGAAAGCGATGTCCGCGCGGTGCATTCGAGTTAGGGCTTAGCAGGTAGGCGTAAAGTGCAACGAGATCCTCCGGCGGTTTGACGGTCTCTGGGTCTTCAGAGGGAAAGGCCGCTTGGCGCATTTTTGTTCGGGTAGCGCCAGGGTTTACCACGCTCACACGAATATCCGAAGTGTTCTCGAGTTCTTCACTGAGCAAAGTCGCAACGCCTTCCAGGGCATATTTCGAGGCAGCATAGGCTCCCCAGTAGGCTCTTGGCGAGTGGCCAACACTCGAACTCG
>ERZ767114.510-NODE-510-length-20781-cov-4.736186_pt1 | contig 20781 bp, 17 predicted proteins | sample MGYA00374952_ERZ767114 | MGnify/ENA primary metagenome ERZ767114 (study PRJEB28939, sample SAMN06267156) | marine metagenome | isolation source: Columbia River Estuary | place: USA:Columbia River Estuary, USA | collected 2012-05-05 ...
CTTACCAAGTTAATCCTGGTGCAGGTAACAACGGCGTTAATTCATGGGCAGGTCATTCTCGTAAAGTTTTAATAAACAGTAAGATACCAGATAAAAATGAAATAACAGGAGAAGCTAGAGAAGGTTACCCTGGGCTTTACAGTGGAGACGCTTCAAGCTCTAGTTACAATCCTTTAGGGTGGTATTCTTATAAAATAGTTGTAAAACAAACAGAACAAGAGTACTACAATGTTTATTTACCTGGAATATTAGATGGTTACCCAGATTTTGGATCTCAACAAACACCGCCTGATCCAGAGGACACAATAGCTCATATAACTCTTATAGGTGATAATATTAATAAAGTCCCTAGAGATTTAACAGAAGTAGGACCAGAGCAAAGACAATATAGAAGTGATGTTAGATTATACGGAAGAGTTTCTCCACAAAGAAGTTCTACACCTGCTTTTACCGTGCCTTATTATCCTCAAACAAATTACCAAGAAGTTGTAGCTATTGCTGAACAAGATTATATTTTTACTGACGCGGCTACCGACGCTCCTTATGGAACTATATATCAATCTGACTCTGATCCTTATATAGCTAGATTAACTCAAAATAATGTTTCTACTACTGTTGGCTCTACATTACCTATTCCAATAGGCTCTTTGCAAAGTACAGGTAACCCAGGAGCTACATATAATATACTTTTAGGTGTTTTTGAAACTAATCCTGTAGAATCTTTATTAGATATATTTTGGGAAACAACTACAACCGGCCTTATATCTGACTTAAATTCTATAGCGGGTGATTCAACTGTTGTAAGTGATTTTGACTTCCAATGGCAGCAAACTGAAGCTTCTGCATCTGGAAGTTATATAACAGCAAGTCCATTTTTTCCAAAAGTACAGTCCGGTATTTCAGATGCACCTATAACAAGTAGCAACGTTGCTTTACTCCGAGTTACAGATTCTAATGGTGATATTAGTAACGATTGGAGTAATATAGTTAAAATACCAGCAAACTCCCCTGCTCCAGACAGCAGCACAGAAGCTTACGACAGGTATAATATACAAGTTGTTAATCCTAAATTTTTTGAACTAAACCAAGGTTTAAATACTTTTAATTTTGAGTTTTCAGTAACTAATAATGATGTAACTCCTTCGGAAACTTACAGTAGAACAATTACAGTGGTTTTGGGTAATGTAAAACCTTCTATAAATAATCCAGGCATAATAGCAGCACCAGAAGATCCTAATGCTTCTATATTTGCTTTTGGAGGAGTAAATGGAGCTGAGCCTTCTTTAAATACAACTGCTTTATTAAAGTGGAGTAAAGTATCACAGTCACCCTTAACACCTGAGTTGTTGTTATCTGAATCAGGAATATTAACTGAGCCTTCTGGTACGGCTAGAGGCAGTTTTGATCTTGTAATAAAATTAGAAGATACTAGTGGTGCTTTAACTGGAAAAGAAACTACTTTACCTGTTCTTGTCAATTTTGGCGAATCACAAATAAATCCAGGTTTTGGAAATATAAGCAGTCAGGCTTTAGCTGTAGGCTTAGAAGCTGCTGGTTTGTTTTGGTCTTCAGATTATAGTGACACTAGTCTTATAGACACTGAAAACGTTCAAAATTTTAGTAGTATTGGAACGGGTGGACGTAACGCTTATGAGGATTTAATATTAAGTAATACTGGTTTACAAAACCAAAGTGAAGAAAAATTAAATTTTACAAGTCTTAACATTAAAGATTCTGAAAACGAATATTGGAAATGGAAAAACTCTAATTTTAAACCAAAGTACTTCGATAACACAAATACGTACAGCGATCATTCTTTAACAAAAGGAACGGCTTATATAAAAGTAGATTTTAAATTTAAAGGCTGGCCAAGTTTATCTACTTCTACAGGCGGAACTGGAAACGGAGAAGAAGAAATTGGTGGATTTGGAGGTAATAGCGGTGGAGAATTAATAGGGGTTGGTTGGGTAGCTTATTTACAGTACAGAGCATTGCCTACAAACTCTTGGACTACAGCTGTTGATGTTGAAGGTGTTGATATTAAGTTTGGAGGTTTACAAAAAAATATTCTTGGTTTAGCAGATTCAACTAGCGAAAATAATTTTAAAGACAAAGGGTTTATAATAAATAACTCAACATCAAGCACAATTTCAACTAGTGGTATTCCATTAGATACCGCGGTAAGTTTAAATCCATATGTTGGAGATAACACAACTCAGTCTGTTCCTACAAGTGTTTTTTCTAGAATATTTGCGTTTGGAGAAGACCAAGGTTATGAGTCAACTCCTAGTAGATTTGGAGAATACAGATTATTAATTAAATATCCTGAAAAAATTAGTTTTCTACCTCCTATAATACCTGGGCCAGAAACAACTACACTCCAATCACTAGCTAAAAACAGAGCTACGCAGGTTGATACAAATGTTGGTGTTGATATTGCTTTTGGAGATTTTTATTATGCTAAAGAAGCAAATAAAGTATTTTACGTGTATAGAATATCAGAGCAGAATTACTCAAATGCCACTGATGCTTTAACTAACGAACCTACACAAACAGTTTATGCTAGAGAATGGGCTAGTAATTATGTAACTCAATTTTATACTGATGAAACTTTAAGAACTAAATATGTAACAACAAACAATCAGTTTTATTCTTATTCAGGAGCCGGAGCAAATACACAAAATGCAAATCTTGGAAATGAAAATTCTTATGTATATGGAAATAATGCCAATATTGCATCTGCTGTTGATTTAAATTTAAAAAACACTTCAAACAGAAGATGGGCTGCTCAGTTTGATGGAGATGGTAAAAAAATAAAAGGAACAGCTATACCTAGTAGTGGTAACTTGAATTAAAATGTGTAACAATATATTATGGGAGTAATAGAAGTAAAATATTTTAACAGCTTTATACTGAGAAAAACAGTTGCAGCAGACGATATAACTCCTATGTGGAACGGCTCACGAGGAGACAACACATACGCTAATTCTAATATAATAGATCCACCAGCTGTTGCTAATGATAACAATTGGGCTATAGAAGAATCTAGAATAAGAGGTGGTTATAACAATACTTCTGTTCAATTAGGTGTTAAAGCTTATTTAGTTGAAGATAATCCAAATGCTTCTATATTAACAAACTCTATGATATACTCAGGTATATTTAACTCTAGAACTGGTGTTAATGATACTAATGTTTTTTCTATTGGAGAAGATATAACTAAAAGCGTTAATCCAGCAAACGGTTCAATACAGAAACTTTATGCTGAAAATACTAACTTAACTATATTTCAAGAAGCTAAAATTAGTAAAGCGTTAATAGATAAAGATGCTATATACTCAGCTGAGGGAGGGGGAACGGTTACATCTTCTAATTTAGTTATAGGTGCTATACAACCATATCAAGGAAACTTTGGTATAAGTAGAAATCCAGAAAGTTTTGCAGTTTATGGTTTTAGAAAATACTTTACAGATAAAGACAGAAATGCTGTTTTAAGATTGTCTAGAGACGGTTTAACAGAAATATCTAATTATGGCATGTCTGATTTTTTCAGAGATAGATTAAGCACATTAGATTTAAATGTTTTTAATACTGGAAAAGCTATTGGAGCTTGGGATATTCATAATAAACAATATGTTATTTCTTTACAACCTTTTAGTGGAAATAACAATACTTTAACGTTTGATGATGGAGTCAATGGTTTTCCAAGTTTCTTTTCTTATGTGCCGGATCAAGGTATAAGTCTAAAAAATAATTTTTATACTTTAAAAGACGGATCACTATATATTCACAATTCTTTAGACGCTGTAAGATCAAATTATTACGGTCAACAATACAACTCAAGTGTTACTTTTATATTCAATCCAAAAGTTAGCATGTCAAAAGTGTTTAAAACTGTAAACTATGAAGGTAGTAATGGTTGGGAAATAACTTCATTTTTATCTGATATAACTGGTATAAATAGTGTGGGTACTCCAAAAGATCAGATAGGAGATCCTTACGCCGTAGGTACTAGAGATTCAACTAAAATTGTATACAGTTACAATCAAGGATCTTACGATAACTATGGTAATGAATGGCCAGCTCAATTAACTCCCCCTATAAACCATGCTGGTTTTACTAGAAAAGAAAACAAGTATATGGCTAACTTGATAAATAATAGTCCTGCAGCTGCTGGTGAAATTATGTTTGGTGCTGATATGACCGGAATAAAAGGTTATTTTGCTACAGTAACTATAGCAACAGACAACGTATTGCCAAGTGGTGCAACGGGTACAGATGTAGGTGGTATGAAAGAATTATTTGCAGTATCATCAGATTATATAGAATCATCATATTAAATTAAATAAAATGGAATTAAAGTCTAGACAGATAACCGTTGAAGACTGGGGTATGCTAACTGATTGGTGGAAAGGTCATAAGTGGCCTTTGGTATCTAGAGACGCATTGCCAGACAACGGAACAGGCGGATTTATTATAGAAGAAAATAAAAAACCTGTTATAGCTGGTTTCTTATATCAAACCAATTCTAAAGGATGTTGGTTAGAGTTTATAATATCGGATCCTAACTATAAAAAAGAAAGAGATATTATAATAGAAAAATTAATAAATGTAGCTGAAAAAACTGCTATAAATTTAGGATATAAATATATGCTTTTTATAGGCAAAAGTAATGGACTTAGAAAAATAATGAAAAAATTAGGTTGGTTTGAAGATCAAAAACCAACTTTTGAATTAATGAAAAAAATACAATAATGGGAATAGCAACAGCAGCAATAGTTGGCGCTTCGGTAGCAGCAGTAGGATCTGCTGCTGGTGCAATAGGAGCGCATCAAGATAAGCAAAGAGCTAAAGGTCAAATGATGACAGCTCAAAGAGAACTTGAGGCATTAGAAAAAAATAGACAAGATGTTATAAACCCTTATGAAGGCGTGACTAATTTATCTGAAATGATAGAAGACGTTAGTAGCATTGCATCTAATCCTTATCAAAATTTATCTGTTTCTACCGCCGCCGCTGAAATGCAAGTAGAAGAAGCTGATATAGCTTTAGCTAATACTTTAGATACTCTTAGAGCTACAGGTGCTAGTGCCGGTGGCGCAACAGCTTTAGCTAGAATGGCTTTAGAAAGTAAAAAAGGCGTGTCAGCAAGCATACAGCAGCAAGAAGCTAACAACCAAAAACTAAGAGCTAGTGGAGAACAGTACCTACAACAAACGCAGCTAGCTGAAGCTAAAAGAGTTCAATCAGCTAAATTAGGACAAGCTGAAAAAGTTCAAAAAGCTGAAGTTGAAGGCGCTATATATGAGTTTGAAACTCAAGAAAGCAGAGACGAACAGCAATTGAATAGAAAACAAGGTCAAGTAGATAACGCTAATCGAAACATGCAACAAGCACAGCAACAGAAAAGCGAAGCTATTGCCGGAGGGTTTTCTGCTGTAGGAAACATATTTAGTAATCCACAAGCATATAAGAAAGGATAAGTAATTATGGCAAAACAAGATAACTTTACTGTAATAAACAAGCAATTTAAGCAGATTTGGAATGACGCGACTTACGGCGTAGTTGAAGAGGCGTCTAGCGTTATTAGTAAAGCTAAAGCTGCTATGTCTGAATCTCAAAAAAAAGCAGCTGAAGTACAAAAAGATGTTTCTTCAAGATTTTTTAAAAACACAGAAGCCGCTTTAATAGCTACGCAAAAAGGAGGGATTAAAAATCCATCATTAGCTAATTTAGGAAATAGTATTATATGGGGTATTTATCATGCTTCCGCTGACATGGAAAATGCTACTGATAGAGTTCAAAGACAAGAAGCTAGCTCAAAAGTCGGTTCTTTGCAAAAATCATTAACAGAGTTGTATTCTGTAATTGAATTAGGAAAACAAACAGACTCTTTGTTTTTATTAGAATACTTCGGTAGAGAAGATAAAAAGTTTCCAGGTCAACCAGGTGGTATGGCTTTAGTTGGAGGAGAAACACCTATATGGTGTAAAACAATGGTTATAAGAAACGGTTTAGCTACCGAAGACTCTAAAGAAGAATACTACATAGGTGATGATGATGAAATAAGATTAAAATATACTGGAAAAATACTAGGTGGAATAACAGTAGATAAACCTGCTATACAATGGCTTAGCTATGATCCTGGTATTATAATTGATTTAAAAAAAGAAAATATAAAAATGCTACAGACTCCCAGCACTTTAGATTCCGCTGGAAAGCAAGTAGGTATATTAGATAATAGTCTACAGTATAATGATCCTTTTTTATTGCTAGATAAAAAATATCAAGAAGTTTCAGATAACGGTAAAACACAAACAGAGTTTATACCTGTTAATATGCCTTTTGTTATTCAAATAATAAAACCTAAAATAAAAGCAAGAGCAACTGCTTTATTAGAAGACTATGTAACAGCTAATCTTGTTTGGAGAAATGTGTTTAATATGCCTGAAGATTTAAAATTTACTGTAGCTCCTAATGGAAATAACGTAGATCCAAGTCAACAAGTTGAGTTTCAAAAACTTATGTTTGAAAGCGTAAAACCATTGCTACCTGTAGTTGCTATTGGAGCTACAACAGAAGTTATTAAAAAAGAAGTAAAGCCCGAGGCAACAGAAGTAGTAGAAGAAGAATTAACAGTAGATCAATTTAACTAGTATGTATATATTCAACGGTAAAAAACTAACTGAAGATCAAGCAAAGAAATTTGCTGAAGAAACGGGTAGAGATCTTCAAGCTTTTTTAAAAGCTAATCCAGATATACAAGAAGATCCAGACTTTGGACCTCAGGACGAGCTGGGAAAGCCGGAAGTTGCTGTGGAGGAGGTTGCACCTGCAGTAACAGGAGATACGGCATCGCAATTGGAAAATGGTTCTTCGGGATTAACCGCTTATAAAGATCTTACTGACGAGCAAAAGAAACAACTAAATAAGCAGAAAAAAGTAGATTTAGGTAATTTTCCAGAAGAAATAGCTGAACGAAAAAAAGCTTTTAAAGCGGAACAAGCTAGTATATTAAGTACTGATATAAAACTTGATGAAATAGTTTTAACTCCAAGAAACGAAACTGAAGAGTTAAAAAACTTTAGATTAAACACTGATTTAAGTAATGACAACGAGGTGTACGCTTCTGAAAAAGCAAATGAAAGTTATGGTAAGTTTTTAAAACAAGCTGAAAAAAGACTAGCCAAAGAATCAACTAAAGAAGAAATAAAAAGTGAAGCTATAAAAATAGCAAACAATATAGAGCGTAGTAAAATAAAACGTGTTTTAACTAAAAGATACTTAGAAACTTTAAGTGAAAAAGATAAAGACGCTTTAACATCTCAAAAGGTAGAAAAATTTTCTAAAGAAACAATTAAAAAGAAAGCTTTAGAAGACGAATTAAAACTTAATTTAGATTCTACTATAGGAACTACAGTAAAAGAAGTCACTAATATTGACGGAGATTATGAAAAAGTTGAGGTTTTTAACAATCCTGATCTAGATAACTACGTGAGAATAGCTAAAGCTTTTAGCGAAGAATCTGATTTTAATTTTGATTTAACAGGTTTAGGCTTTTTTGAGTTAAAAGAAGCTGAAAAAAACTTAAAAAATTTTGGAGATCCAAACGAAATTACGAGCAGAGAAGAAGCACAAAGTTATAATTCTTTAGTAAACGTTTACAATGAGGCTATAAAAAACAACAAAACTGTTAAACTTTCAAACGGCAAAATAGTTCCTAAAGCTACATTTGATTTATTTGTAAAATCTAAAGAAAATTTTGAACTAGCAAATGACAATATACAAGCTATTGTAGACGATATATCAGATTTAGATGTTTCTATTAAAAACGAAGCAGAAGATCTTAAGTTGACTAAAAAAAGTTATAATGATTTAGACAAGTTAGGATCTAAAGCAGCCTTAGTTTTAGGTAAAATACCTTACGATCTATTAGGTGGAGCTTCTACCATGATAGCTGATGGAATAGAAATAAAACAAATGGCTAACAGAAGTGGTATAACCCCTTTAGCCGGAATGGTAATAGGAAACTTAAGAGATTTTTCTAAAACAGCTGAGTCATATAGTAAAGGAGCTGATAAGCTTTTTGAAGATTACTATAAAGATGATGTTAGTTTTGAAGATGCTTTTTCTAGTGGAGCTAATTTAGCTGAGTTTTCTGCTCAAGAAATTGTTGGTCAATTTGGTAATTTAGCTATGTATTCTATGGGTATGTGGCCTGGGTCTATAGCTATTGGAGTCACTAGTTATGAAACGCAAAGAAGAGTTTTAGAAGAAGAAGAGAAGAATAACACATTGGGCACTAAAAAATCTGCGTTATACAAGGCTGGAGTTGCTACGGGTTATGCTTCTGCTGAGGTTGCTTTCGCAGCTATACCAACTATAAATATATTAAAAAAAGCTACTGCTGGTGTTCCAACTAAAGGAATATTAGATGGTCTTAGTAAATTTACTTTAAAGCAAATAGGTAAGACAGCGGTTAAAGATACAGCTATAGAAGTGGCGGGTGAATCTGGGACAGTAATGTTTCAAGCAGGTATAGACATGCTTATAGGTAGAAAAGAGTGGTCACCTAGTAACTTGGTTAAAGATGTGCCACACGCAGCTTTCAGCGCTTTACTGCTTAGTGGAACTTTTACTAGCGTACCTTTAGTCGATGGAATGGTAAGTCGTGTTTTTTCAGACTACAACTCTAATCAAGAGGCTATGGCTGATCTTGATAAAATAAACGAAATAAATTTAGAGTTACAAAACTTAGACGGTAGAACTAAAGAGGCTAGAGCTAAGAAAGCAACCATACAAGAACTTACAGATAGTTTTATTAGTAAGTTAGATTCTAAAAGAAAAAAGTTAAAATCTAACCTAACTAAAGAAGGCTATGACATGCTATTGGCTGCTGAAAGTAGAAAACTTCAAATACAAAAAAAAGCTAAGGATATTGTAGAAGGTCTTGGAAACGATAAAAGTAAAGAAGCTTCTTTATCTGCTTTGAAAGTAGGGTATGATTACTTGAACAACGAAATAAACAATTTTAAAAAAGACTATAAAGTAAATATTAACTTACTACCAAGCAAAGAGTTAAATAGATTAAATGGATTAGCAGAGCAAAAGTTAATAAGTGAAGGTAAAAAAGTAGATAAAGCAACTATAAAGGTAGAAGCTGAAAGAATATACCTAAGTGAAAGTTTTGATACGAACATAAACAAAACAAAAAAAGCTATTAATTCTGTAAATAAATCTGGTACAGATCAAACTTTTAATGTTTACGAAACAAATTCTGAAGCGATTGAAGGGTTTAAAGCCTCTTTAGACGCTAGAGTTAAAAGTGGAAAAATAACAGAAGCTCAAGCTGAAGCAGAGTTTAACAGAGCTGCTGAGGGAATAAAATCTGGACAAGTTAACGGATTTAACTATAGCCCAGATGATTCTTTTAGTGACATTGTTGTAGTTAAAGAAAACTCAATAAACAACGGTAAAACAGGTATAGGCTTGCATGAGCTAGGGCACACTCTTTTCACTTTAGGTTTTGCTAAAGATCCAGAAGCTTTTAAAGGCATGGCTGAGACTGTTTTGTCTTGGTTAAAAAAGAACAATGAATCTGCTTATAATAGAGTTTCAAGAAATACTGCTTTAGATGTGAGTGAAGGTCGATACGATGAAGTGTTAACTAATTTTTTAGAAGAAGTTAGCTCTAAAAGATTTGACTTAGAAGCTAAAAAAAATCAGGGTATACTAGGTCTTTTAGGTTTAACTATAAATAATGGAATAAACAAATCTACAAATACAGATGGAGATTTTATACTGCAAGGTGATGAAAATGTAGTTGAATTTTTAAATTCTTTATCTAAAAAAGTAAAAACAGAAACCTTAACCTCTGAAGATGTTTCACAGCTTAAAAAGGGTAAAATAAAAGAAAAAGTAGATTCAGATAAAAAAACAGACACAAATGTAAAAGAATCAAGATCTGAAAAAGCTGACCTTGAGGTTTCTGCTGACAACTTAATTAGATCTTCAATAAACGAAGAAAACACAGCTATAGTTTTAAATCCAGAATCTACACCTGCTCAGATAGATAAAGCCAAAACAGCTTTAGTTGAAAACAATCAAGGTATAATAAATAATGTTATAAATAAGAACTTTAAGCAAGGTCTTGATACTGATTTAACTAGAGAAGAGTTTGCGGCTGACATAGGTTTAGAAGTTCAAAAACTAATAAACACGTACGGTAAAAACAAAAAGACTGGTGAAAAAGCTCCTTTTGGAGTTTACTTAAGAAATAACCTTCCTTTAAGAGTTCCTGCTATATTCGACAAGCAGCTTCAAACAGTTGACGGAAATATAGTTGGAAAAGTAGATATTAGTAAAGCTGAAAATGTTATTGAAGAAGATTCTATAGATGAAACTAAAGTTAAATCAACTACGTCTAAACTTAGAGGAAAATTAGGTATAAATCAAGGAGATAAAATATATAACTTAGCTAAAAAAGTTTCAAGTGAAATATTAGAAAAAGATTTACCCGATAATAAGCTTGTTGCTTTTATAAATAAAAAAGCAAGAGAAAGTGGGCTAAAAAAAGAAATTTATAAAATTTTAGGAAAAGAAAAGGCTATTGACGATACGTTTATAAATAGGCATTTAAACCCTAAAAATCCTTCTGAATATATTTTAAAATATTTTTCTCAAAGAGATTTAGTTAAATTAGAACGAGAAGTTAAAGATAAAATATTCTTTAAACAACTTCCAAGATTAACTAAAAAAGCTGAAATATTAAAGGCTATAGAGCAAGGGAAGCTGCCTAAAAATCAAAGTTTAACGTCTGGAGCTTTTATATACGAAAAACTACCTACTCCTACATTAGAACAAGCTAAAGAATTCTTTACTCAAAAAAGAAAAGCTGGTTTAGTAAGTGCAATAACGGAAATGTTAGTTAAAGACGCTGCTCCTGAAGTTACCGAAGGTAAAATGGATGAAGCTAAAAGAGCTCAAGTTTTAGCAGACATAGATAGAGCTCCAACGCTTAAGTTCAGTATTTCTGAAGTTTCTCAAGCTAAAGACGTAAATGCCTCTGGTAAAATAGCTGGAATAAAAGGTAAAATAACTATAAACGATAATAATAGACTAGCTAGACAAATAGAAATATTAAAAAGTATAATAGAAGGCAAAATACCAACAATAATTTTTGAAGCGGGTAGATTTGGTAATTTTGGAAGATGGAATAGAAGAGGTAAAATAGTTAAAGGAGTATTTATACCAATTCCAAAACTTGGAACAAAGTATTTTAAAACAAAAGACGGAACTTTAATAAAAGAAAACTCTAAAGAATACAGAAAAGCGGTTGAAGATGGTAATTTTTTACCTGGAAGAGGTGGATTGTACTACGGAGTTAAAGATCCTGCTTATATTGAAGCTAGAGATGCTGCTAAAAAAAATGATAAGCTATATCCTAATTTAAAAAAGCCTAAAAGAGTAAACATGATAAATGCTTTTACTAAAGCTGGTCAAGCTCAATCAAAAGCAAACATGGACACTCTTGAAACAATGGCTAATGTTTTAGCTAAAGCAGTAGCGGACGGTACCATGACTAAAGAAAATGCCGCTTTGTTTATCGCTTCTAGCTATCAAGCAACTACAGGTTTAATAAAAATAGCAGCGCCCTTTAAGTACAGATCTAAGATTTTTGAATATGGTTTATCTGGTAAACAACGTAAAGGAGATAAATATAGAGAAGAACACAATCCTCCAGCTTCAGTCATAGGTTCTAATTTAATATGGGCTATAGCTAACGACAAGGTGTCTGAGATTATGCCTTCTATAAGAAAAAACTTTAATCAAACTCAATTATCTAAAAAAGATGATGAAAAAATTGATAATGCTAAATTAGACTCTACTTTACCAATTGGAACCACTATATTAGATAATCCTGTGACTAGAATAGCTGCTTCCGGAATAAACTTAAACAGTATTATAAACGTTGAGACTGGTAAAACTTTAGCAGAAGAAAATGGTATTGGAGTAGAAACGAAGTATGAAAATAATTTAGAAGTTTACACTAAACAAAACGAATTAATATTAAAGTTAAACTCAGATAAAGACTTTACAAAATCACAAGCAAAAAAACAAATAGATCAATTTGTTAAAGTAGCTCCATCTATTGTTAAAGCGTCTAAGTCTAATAATAATAAATCTGCTTTCAAATACTCTGAAACACCAACTAACAAAGTTACTATAGATACAGCTGCTAAAACCGACAAAGCTTTAGATAATGCTAGAGATCTCAATGCTCCTGTTAAAAAGATTAGAGTATTTGATTTTGACGATACATTGGCTCAAACTAAAAGCGATGTACTTTATACTATGCCTGATGGTACAGAAGGTAAACTAAGCGCTGAGCAGTTTGCCAGTGAAGGCAGTACTTTACTGAGTGAAGGTGCTGTATTTGATTTTTCTGAATTTAACAAAGTAACTGAAGGTAAGAAAGGTCCACTATTTAAAGTAGCTCAAACTATAGCTGCTAAAAGAGGTACAGAAGATGTTTTTGTTTTAACAGCAAGAGCTCCTGAGTCTCAACTAGCTATATATGAGTTTCTTAAAAGCCAAGGACTTGATATACCTTTAAAAAATATAACTGGTCTAGGCGATAGCACTGGTGACGCTAAAGCTAGATGGATAGTAGACAAAGCCGCTGATGGCTATAATGACTTTTATTTTGCAGATGATGCTCCTCAAAACGTTAAAGCTGTTAAAGAAGCTCTTAGTGTTCTTGATGTTAAATCTAAAACTCAACAAGCTAAAATTAAGTTCAGCAAATCACTAGATCTTAATAAAGATTTTAATGATATTATAGAAAACAAAACTGGTATTGCATCTGATAAGACCTATGCTAGAGTGAAAGCTGAAGTTGCTGGAGCTAATAAAGGTAGATTTAACTTCTTTATTCCACCATCTGCTGAAGACTTTGTAGGTTTATTATACTCTACATTAGGAAAAGGCGATGTTGGTACAGCTCAAATGGCTTGGTATAAAGCTCATTTACTTAATCCTTTTGCTAGAGCTATGGAAAACCTCGCTAATGATCGTGTTAGCATGATGCAAGATTACAGAGGTCTTAAAAAGGCTTTAAAAATAGTTCCAAAAGATTTACGCAAGAAAATAAAAGACAGCAACTTTACTAAAGAACAAGCTGTTAGAGTTGCTATATGGGATAAACAAGGCATGGCTGTTCCTGGACTATCACAAAAAGATCAAAAAGAATTAGTAGACTTTGTTGACGCAGACGCAGAATTAACAACTTTTGCAGACCAGCTGATAGCTATAAACAAAGGTGACGAATATGTTTCACCTGACGCTGGTTGGGTTGCTGGTACTATTGACACTGATTTTATAAAATCTTTAAACACAACTAAAAGATCTAAATATTTAGAGGTTTGGCAACAAAATGTAGATCAAATATTTTCTGAAGCTAACTTAAATAAACTTGAAGCAGCGTACGGCAAAGCATATAGAGTAGCAATGGAAAATATGCTGCATCGAATGAAGACTGGTAGAAACAGATCTTTTGGTACTGATACTATAACATCAAGATTTACAGACTGGTTAACTAATTCTGTTGGTGCTATCATGTTTTTTAACACAAGATCAGCTGTACTTCAAACTATATCAGCTGTAAACTTTATTAACTTTACCGATAACAATGTATTAAAAGCTGGGTTAGCTTTTGCTAATCAACCTCAATACTGGTCAGACTTTAAAAAGTTGTTTAATTCGCCGTTTTTATTAGATAGACGTAGTGGTATTAAATTAAATGTTAATGAAGCTGATATTGCTGAAATGGCTAAAGGTCCAGGAAACAGCGCTAGAAATGTTGTAGCAGGACTTCTTAAACTAGGTTTCTTACCAACGCAGATAGCTGATAGTTTTGCTATTGCATCTGGTGGGGCTACGTTTTATAGAAATAGAATTAAGGCTTTAATGAAAGAAGGTTTGACAGAAGCTGAAGCTGAAGAAATAGCTTTTAGAGATTTTAGAGAAATAGCAGAAGAGTCTCAACAATCAAGTCGACCAGATAAAATTAGCCAACAACAAGCGGGTCCATTAGGACGCGTTGTATTAGCTTTTGCAAACACTCCAGCACAATATGCACGATTAATTAAAAAAGCCGCCAGTGACCTTAAGAATGGCCGTGGGGATGCTAAAACAAATATATCTAAGATCATATATTATGGAGTTGCTCAAAACCTTTTATTTAGCGCATTGCAGCAAGCATTGTTTGCTATAGGATTTGGTGATGAAGACGAAGAAGAAGAAAAGCGTAACGAAAAATACTTTAACATAGCTAATGGTATGGCTGATAGTATACTTAGAGGTATAGGTGTTGGTGGTGCTGTTGTATCTGTTGTTAAAAATACAGCTATAAGATTAGCTAAAGAAGCAGATAAAAAAGCTCCTAAGTATCAAGACGCTGTGGTTAAAGGCGTATTGCAAATATCTCCACCTGTATCATCTAAAGTAAGTAAGCTTCAATCAGCTGGTAGATCTTTTTCTTGGAATCAAGAAGAAATGAAAACAATGGGTTGGAGCATAGACAATCCAGCATACTTAGCTAGCGCACAAGTAATATCAGCAATAACAAACGTACCTTTAGATAGAGCTATAAAGAAAATAACCAACATTAAAGATGCTGGTAATGAAAATATAGAATACTATAAAAGAGTTGCTCTTGCTTTAGGTTGGTCAGCTTGGGAACTAGGTATAAAAAAAGATAGTAAAGGTAAAGTTAAAAAAGTTGAGCCTAAAACAGATATGGATAAGCTTTACGATTTAAACAAAAAACAGCAAATAGATTCATTGCTTAGTTTAGGATTAAGTAAAAAGCAAATTAAAGCTTTAAAATTAGAAGAAGACAGAGTTAAAGCTATATTAGATCCTAAAAGTATTAAAAAAATAAAAGTTTCAAAAAAAGATAGCTTGTTTGGTTTAAACAAAAAAGATCAAGTAAAAGCATTAGAAAAGCTAGGGTTAACTAAAAAAGAAATAAGAGCCCTAAGATTAGAAAGTGATAGAGTTGAAGCAATTATTAACAAACAAAAACAAGAAAACTAAATGAATTTACCAAAAAACGGTGTGGCGAAAGAATTACGTCACTACATAGGAAGCTTATTTATATTCCTATTAGTTATGGCAATTATATTTATTTTAATGCAATATCCAGTTTTAGATACAAACAAGGAGGTTGTAATGATGCTTATTGGAACTATTAGCGCATCAATAGGTATAGTAGTAAGCACTATCACTGGAGCAAAACCTGATGACGTTAACGCTTTAAAATCTAGTTTAGAAAAGAAAGAGCATCAGATTGAATTATTAGTTGCTGCTAAAGATAATTTAGAAAACATGGTAATTGAATTGCAAAAACAAATGCTTGAAAATCAAGATACTGTTATGGATAAAATTATTTTAAAAGCCGCTTTAGATTATGATGACAGAGATTCAGCTAAAAAAATTTTAAAAGATGAATAATATAAAATTAAAATACTTTAGCGACGCGGATGATTTTAAAGGAAACATGAATAAAATGGATCCTAAACTTTTAGGTATGCTTGATCCTCTTAGAAAAACTTATGGTTTTCCTATAATTATAAATTCTTCTTATAGATCACCCGAGCATCCTATAGAAGCTGCAAAAGAAAAACCAGGTGAGCATGCTCATGGCGCAGCTGTTGATATTAAATGTGCTGGTGGAGAAGCTACATATTTATTAGTTGCTGCAGCTATTAAATGCGGGTTTAAAAGAATAGGAATATCAAGAAAGAGTAACTTTGTGCATTTAGGTATTGGATACCCTGGAGCACCTAAAACAACAATTTGGACTTATTAATATGAAAAAGAAATCACCTTGTAACAAAACACCTTTGATGGCTAAAATTAGTGGACCTTGTAAAGCAGCCGCTAAAAGAAAATATAAAGTTTGGCCGAGCGCTTATGCTTCAGGCTGGGGAGTAAGATGTACTAAAGCTGGCGGGCCCAGTAAAATGTAATATTATGAATTATACAAAACCATCACCGTTATTTAAAAAACAAAAAGGAGGTGGAACAACAAAAGCTTGTTTGCCATTATCTAAAATACGAAGCATGGATAAGTCTGAAAAAGATAAAGTTATACGTGCTAAAAAATCTGCTGGCAAAGCCGGTAAGTATAAAAGAGATTCTAAGACTAATGTAAAGGGTGCTAGTAAACCAGGTGCTACATTACGAGATTGGTTTAAAAAAGAAGATTGGAGACAAGTTGCTAACCCTAGTAAAAAATGTGGAGAAAAATGATATATTTAAAAAAGAAATGGAATTCACTCATGTATTTTTTAATGTTTAAAAATTACAATGAAGAGTGTGATTGCAAAGAAAATTGCGATTGTAAAGAATAGGAATAAATAAAAATGGGCACCATACCCAGAAATTCCTGTAACCGAAGATAAGGGGACCACTTTTGTGGCCCCTTTCTTTATTTAATAACTAACCATCACAAGATATGCAGGAAGGATCCATAGCACTTGCAGCAATATCACCACGTAAAACGCTTTCGGTTCTTACATAGTATAACGTTTTAATTCCTTTTTTCCACGCATCTAAATGTACTTGATTAAGCCATTTAGGTGTTGCTTCAGAAGGAAAAGCTAAGTTAAGACTAACTGATTGATCTACATACTGTTGTCGTAAGCCTGCTTGATTAACTAATTCTAATTGATTAATTTCTTTAAAAGTTTTAAAAACTTCTTTTGCAGGTATATCATGGTCACCCACAAGTATATCATCCAGCCTTTCAATTCCTTGTACAGATCCGCCATCTTCTAGTATTTTATTCCAAGTTTCTTCATTATTTAAACCACAGTCTTCTAAAACTAATTCTAGTGTAGGGTTTTTTCTTATAAATGTTCCTTTAGCTGATTGTTCTGTAAAAACATTAGCAGCCCAAGGTTCAATACCAGGGCTAACATTCCCTGATAGCTTTGAGTTAGAAACTGTTGGAGCAATAGAACGAAGGTGAGTATTACGTTTACCAGTACCAACGCACCATAATGGTTCACCAAACTCTTCAGCAAGGTCCATTGAAGCTCTTTCACTTTCAATTTTAATTTGACTAAAAATCTTTCTAGTTTCAAACTGAGATAATAAACCTTCAAACGGTAACCCTTTCTCTTGCAAATAAGTATGCCAGCCAAGAGCTCCGAGTCCAAGTGCTCTACCTTTTTCTGCAGATCTAACAGAGTTTTCAAACCCAATTTTTCCTTTGGCTCTTTGGATAAATTCTTCAAGTACGCCATCAAGAAACCAGATAGCATCATAAATAATATTAGTATCCTTCCATTCGTCATATTTAGCTAAGTTTAAACTAGATAAGCAACAAACAAAGCTATGGCTTTCATCTGTATGCAATGTAATCTCACTACATATATTAGTCATATGAACTTTTAAACCATTTTGTTTGTATGCTTTTGGGTTATTTTTATTTGTATTTCCTTTAAAGAGTATATAAGGTTCTCCAGTTGCTTTACGTTTTTGTAATAATTTTCCCCATTTACGTCTAGCTTCTTGATCTCCTTGTTCAAGTCTTCGCATAAACTTGTCACCGACCACCGCACACTGGTGTAGGTTAAGTGATTGTCTGTTGACGTCTCCTTTAGGTTCTCTGATCTCCAACCATTCTTCAAAGTCGGAGTGATCAATATTAATATTAACTGATGCAGCTCCGCGTCTGACAGATCCTTGATTAGTGGCGAGTATTGTTGAATCGTATATTTTGCAAAACGGCACCACTCCATCAGATGTTCCATTACCAGTAATTTTAGCTCCAGCGGGTCGGATTTGATTAATACCGATGCCAACTCCACCGCCGTGTTTAGCGAGCAACATCATTTCTAAGTTTTTCTTACCTATATCGTTTATGCTATCAGCAACATCAATACCAAAACAACTTATAGGTAAACCTCTATCAGTGCCTGTGTTACTTAGTACAGGAGAAGCTAAACACAACCATCCTTTCCAGATGTAGTTGAAGAACTTTTCTGCAAGCTCTGGTCTATCCAATCGTCTAGCCACCGTTGAGCACACTCTTGTGTATGCTGCTCTGGGCGTCTCTCCTTTAAGTAAATATCCCCCGGATATAGTCTTCTTGTATACTTCTGTTTCTCCCCATTCTGGGTAGTCAAATCCTTTGATCCACTCATTATTCCACATTTAAATCTAATTTTTTCTCTTTAGTTTCTACTGATTTTTTAATTTCTTGTACTTTTTCTATCTCTGTTTTAAGATCATTAACAGCTTCTTTATAACCAGGTATTTTTTTTAAAACTTCTAAAGTACCTCTAGATAAGTCTTTAGTTTCGTTAATATCATATATTATTTGCTGTACTACTCTAGTTAATGCGTCTACTTTGTTACGCATTTCGATTAAACTTGATTCTTTCATATTAATTTTTTTGCCATTGCGTTTTACTTAATACTATTGGGCTAGCATCTTTGTGATGTGTAACCATATAACAGTTGTCTTTTTCTGTTATTAATACAGGTTTATCTTTAAACCTTTTTTTATACGTTTGTCTAACGTAGTCTTCTATCATTATACTCATGTGTTACTAATTAAATAAATTAAATATCCTATTATTACATTTATGTTTACAGCTACTAAGTTCCATTGTTTAGCCACTACTACTTGCGGCGTACATAATATACCTCCAACTATGTAGCTTATAGCTCCAAGGTTTCCGTAATTTAATATATAAGGACCTATCATTATAAAAGCAGTTCCCATATATCCTAAACGTCCTGATAGTCTTTCATTAACCGTAAGTCTTCTGTCTTTTACTAAATTTTTTAAAAATTTTTTATTCATCTTTATATTTATAAAACATTACGCAAACTTTACGTTTATCAATACTTTTGTTAGGATATTTACTATGAAAGTATTCGCATGGAAAAGATAGAAATCTGTTTTTTTTATGTCCTATTATAGATTTTAAATTCCATTTAGAAGGATCATTACCGATTTTTAAAGCTTCATTATGTATATCTAAAGAGTTTTGACTTGTGTCACCGTATTTAGGATGCTCCCAAAAAGCAGTACCTGTTAACTCTTGTTTTAAATCATTAGGCACATCACTCATATAAAGCACGGCTCCTCTTTGTGGAAAATCAGATTGATCTTTATGTACATACATATCAGCATGTATTCTCCAATGGTCATCTTCGTTTAACTGTGATTGCCTAAAAAAACATAAAATCATTTCTATTTTTTTACCTTCAATAGCTTCTATTTGTTTTTCAAAATAAGTTGTTAATTCTGGAGTTGATTTTATTCCAAATATAGTGCAACTTTCGTCTACTTCTACTTCTTTAAAGTTTATTAATTTTTTATTCAATTCATTGAATAAAGTTTCGCTTAAAAAATTATCTTTAAAATATATCATATAATTGTTTTATTACCAAATATCTTCAAAATCTTCTCCTTCACCCGCTTTGGAATAATCAGTCGGACGAACAGCAAAAAAATCAGTATGAGTATGCCCCCCGGTAAGATGATAGAACCAATCAAGGTTTTTCGCTCCGTCTTGGTTAAATGCAAAGTATTGGCCGAGGTCGAAGTAACCAAGTTCTTGTAACTTTTCGTTAAGACGTTTTCTGATAAATTGTTTAAGATCATAGGCTTTAAGGTTTTCGATGTCTCCGAGTTCGAACATTTTGTCAATATATTTTTCTTCTGCATCTAACATTGCTTTTGCTGCTTCTATTATATCTTCTCTACAAGCTTCTAATAATTCAGAGTCTTCATCACACATATGTCTAAATAGCTGACACCCCATTTTACTATGCAGCGATTCATCTCTTACAGACCACTTCATTTGTTGACCTATTCCTTTAAGCATATTACGCAGCTGAAAGCTATATAAAACAGCGAAAGCACTATAAAGAGATACACCTTCGGCGAAGGCACTAAATACAGCAAGACTGCGTCCAATATTACGTGTAGACTTATTATCCACTCTAGTAAGGTTTTCAAAACGTTCCATTGTAGCTTCGTCTTGCAAAAACGCATCAAAATTCTCAAGGCCAAGTGTTTCATTTAAATAAGAATAAGCAACAGCATGAATTGTTTCTTGCGAACCAAACATCATAGCCATTTGTTGTATTTCGTGTTTAGGAAACCAGCTAACTACATTTTGTGTCCAGTAATCAGAAACTGCACATTCAGTTTGAGCAAAACCTAGCAGGATATTTCCCACTAGATTTTTCTCTGATTCTGTTAATTTCTCATTCCAATCTTTAACATCACCCGACATTGGTATTTCGGTGTGAAGCCAAAAAGCTTGAGCTTGTTTTAGCCACCCTTCGTTATAGTATTCTGGATACTCAAAAGGCTTATAAGCTATTCTTTCATCAAATAATCCCATTATTTTTCAATAGTTAAAGCTATATCTACAAACGGTAAATATAACACGTGTTCATTGTATTTTTCTTCTGTGTATGTTCTTACACCAAATAATATTCCAGGATAAAATCCTAATGATAATTCCCAATTTTTATTCATAACAATATATATTAAACTCACTTTGTTTTTCTACTAAATCTTTATAAAAAATATAACCTTTATTATCTAAAGACCATTTAATCCATCTATCAACTTGACGCTGGGCATATTTAGATCTGGCTATTTGTTTTGCTTTTCTAGAATCAATCGTATTGTTGCGTCGCATTCATTTTGGTTTTGTGGTTTATATAATGTATAACTAGGAA
>ERZ767114.511-NODE-511-length-20746-cov-3.959359_pt1 | contig 20746 bp, 43 predicted proteins | sample MGYA00374952_ERZ767114 | MGnify/ENA primary metagenome ERZ767114 (study PRJEB28939, sample SAMN06267156) | marine metagenome | isolation source: Columbia River Estuary | place: USA:Columbia River Estuary, USA | collected 2012-05-05 ...
ACTCAAAGCTTTATAAACTTGACGAATCAATTGAACGAGATATTGATGTTTCTCATAATGGAGCTGTAGTAACTCCTGAAAGAATTAGATATGTTGAGCTTTTTAAAAGAGCAAATTTTCCAATCACTTATACTGGAAGTCAACAAAAACATATTTTTCCATATCAAGCCTTATTAGAAGAAGATTATGTGAAAATCTATCAAAGATCAAAAATTTCTCTTTGTTTTAATGATTCTATTTTTGGTCAAACAGCAGTTGCAAGAAAGCAAAAAATCATAGAGGCTGGTCTTTGCGGTGGATTTCCATTAGTTACAAACCCAGAAACATATACTACTTTCAAAGGAAGCTGGTTTAAAGAGGGTATCCATTTTATTTCTATGAATGAAAATAATTGTATTGATAAAATAAAATATTATTTGAATCATCCTGATAAAAGAAAAGAAATTTCAGAAAATAAAATCAACTGTGGTTGTGGTCAAGACCCTTGTATTACTTATGATAAAAAAGGTTGGCCAACTATATTTAGGAAAGATACATTAATATGAAAGAATTTTATAAAAATAATGGATACCTAATCGTACCAGGTTCAGAATTTCTTTCAAACGAGGAACATGAAAGTTTACTAAAGGCTTCAGAAAAATTAACAAAGAATTCTTCAAAAGATAGTAGATGGCAATTTAATTTAAATGGAACAATAAACAAACTTCAAGGTGCAGTTGCCTTTGAACCTCAATTTTTAAAATTAGCTAAAAATAAAAGATTGATTGAAATTGCTCAATCCATATCCAATATAGGTTCTAGTGTAGATTGTTATATAAGTAAGTTTTTCCCACAAGAGAAAAATGGTTCTTCAACACTATGGCATCAGGATAACAACTACTTTAAAGGTTCTCCAAATGATATAGTAAGTTGTGCGGTGTATCTTACAGATACTAATAAAGAAAATGGTTGTTTACGAATTGCGAAAGGTACACATAATTTACCAAAACTTCTTCCACACACATCTTCAAAATTATACGATGGAATTAAATGGATACCTGATAATGTTATAAATCAGTATGAAATTATAGATTTGATTCAAACAGGCCCATATGCCGTATTTTTTAATATTAATATAGCTCATGGTTGTTATACTAACACAACCGATAACAATAGATATTCTCTTGCATGGGAATATCTTTCATCTAAAAATACAAATGTAAAAGATATTGACCATGTTCAATATGATAGAACTTTAGTTACACCAAAATCTACAATATGATAACTCAGAGATTTAATATGTCAGGTGATTGGGAAAATAACTATAATCACAATAATCAATACAAAGGTATATCCGATTTATTAAGAAAACTTACAACTATATTTTCAACTAAATCATCAAAAACTATGATTGAAATTGGTTCTTATATGGGAGAATCTACAATGATGTTTGCATCAATAGGATTATTTAAAACAATACACTCAATAGAACCACATAAAGGTACTGAATCTTTCAATGAAAAAAATGGATTTGGTTGGGTTGATGTTGAAAGGGAATTTAAATTAAATACAAGACACTTTGATAATATAATTCATCATAAAGATTTTAGTTATAACGTAGTAAGTAAATTTGAAGATAATAGTATTGATTTTATTTACATAGATGCTGACCATGAATATGAATCAGTAAAAAAAGATTTAGAATTATACTTACCTAAATTAAAAAAAGGTGGTGTAATAGGTGGACATGATTATCATGAATCATGGCCAGGTGTTTGTAGTGCGGTAGATGAGGTGGTTGGAATTCCTACAAAAAAGTTTGAAGATAATAGTTGGATTGTTACAAAAAGAAATTTAATATGATTTTCTGTACTTTAAGTGTTGGTGAAGAATGGTGTAAAAAATATTATAATGATATTAATTCCATATCAAAAAACCATAAGATGTATGTTTATACAGATTTTCCTGAATACTTTCCAAATTGTAATATAATTGAATATAAAAGAAAAGATTTTAGTTATTTTGAAAAATTAATTTTATTATTTAATATAATAAATAAACACAAAGAAAGAGTTACATACTTTGATTGTGATTCGGTTTATATAGAACAAGTTCAATCAATGTTAAATGGAACTCATAAAGAATTCGATAGCGAAACAATATATTCACATAAAATATTTCAATATGAGAATATTCCATTAAAAAATCTAAAAAATAATCCATCTTATGTTGCTCTGATAGAAGTATATAAACAATTAGGATTTAAAAATGTTGTATGTAATTATATACATGAACGTATAACATCAGTACCATATATACCTAGTAAATTTAATCAATTAAAAGATAGTATTTTTAAAGTTCAATCTATTTGGGAAGAAACATGGTCAAAAGGTAGAAAATGGAAAGGATATTCAGGTCATGAATTAAAAGGACATGAATGTAATAAATGGTCAGAAAATGGTTGTGGTTATGGTGAAGGTGGAGCAATATCTATTTTTGCAAAACAATTAAAAATAAATTTGGATACAATAGTTCCCTCGAATAAATTATTTTAAAATAAATTTGGATATGTCAAATATTTTTCGTATATTTACATAAACATTAAAACATAAAACTATGGGATATAATCCATTCAGATGGTACACTCAAGGCAAGTACCGAACCAAACCACTTAAAAAATCAACACCACTTTTGTTAAAAATACAAAATGGTGATTTTGAATATTCACCTTTTTTCTTAGAAGCAAAGGATAATGAGAAACTTTATGATGATATGTTCCAACAATTTATGAATACATCTCCTATCAGAGATACCAACGATAGAAGAGTAGAGGCACATGAGTATGCGAAAATGAAACGTATCAAAGCAAATAAGTTAATGGAGAAAGGTGTTGAAGAAGAGCAAGGTAGGTTACATGAATTAAAAACTGAATTAGAATTAGAATTTGGTAAAGATTTATGGGATAAGTGTTTACAGAAACAGAGAGGAAAGGGCACTACCGAAGATATGTATTGGTGGTATAAGAAACAATGTAAGATGGGACAAACCCCATCAGAAATTGCAATTACATTAGGAAGAAAAACAACAAAAGGTTTGAGATAAGTATTTATATTATGAGAGATACAACTGTTAGAAAGGTAGTAAAGGTTATAAAATCAATGAATTCTCCCCTTCAATTACCCGCAGTTAATCGATATATAGAATTGTATTTCAAACTATATGGTAAAGAAAATGAATGGTTTATCAAAAAAATATTAAAGAACAAAACTGAAAATAAATATTAATTAAAATAAAGACGAAGATGGAAATTATCAAAAACCGTTATGGTAATGATAGAGTGATTGAAAAGATAGGACCTGATAAATTAAGAATCATGGGCCAATCGGAATTTTCAAGAGGTTCACAAGACGAAGATGGAAATCAAACTATGTTTGATTTTGAAGGAGGCCCTTGTTTAAATGTTGGAGGAAAAATCCGATATATGAAAACACAATGGACTATATTAGAAATAAACTCAGAACCTTCAGGACATGAAGGTTTATGTTCTGTACAGATAAGGGTAAAATTATAAATGATAAAAGATACAGTATTACATATTTACATTGGTGAGGAAGATATCCAAGAATGGACACAGGGTATCGGTAAAATAACATTAATGCCCGCGATGTTTGAATGTTGTAAACAAGTATATGATGAAGATTTAGATAGATTACAATTTGCACGAGTTGAATGTAGTATTAGGAAAGAAAAGAAAGCATTTGATTTCTTTGTAGAATGGAATGGTATTGAGGATACTCTTGAAAAACTAATGGAGTGGGCGTTGCAAGAAGAGAAATACGAAATGTGTTCAGAAATAAAAGAATTACAATCGAATGTTAAAAGTTTAGATTTTTAGATGAGTCCCGAGGAGTTTTTTCATAGAAATCAATTAGTATCTAAGAAAGAGATATTTGAAATGAGAGTTAAATCTCTTGACTGGATGTTGAATTGTTTTAAAAAGGGTACAATTAGAAGGAAAACAATAGTAAATCTAATCCCTCTTCAAGACCTATATAAATTACTAGAACATTTAGAAGAAATTGAAAGATATGAGGATTGTATCATTATCAAAGAGGTAATTGATGCAATTTATTTTAAAATAGATACAAACATAGATAACATGAGTAAAAAGAAACGATTAGAGGTAATCAAAAACTTAGAAAACACACTTTTTAAAGAATCATTAAAAGTTGGTGGAGGTAATAAAGAATTAATGGTTAAGTTACAAGCAAAACTAGATAAGGCGAAATCAAATGGGAAGTAAATTTTTCGGTAATAAGAACGATAACAAAACGAGTAATAAGAACAGTAACAGTAAGTTTAAATCTAAAGGTGGTGGAAAGAAGAGTGGAGCCGGTGTTAGAAAAGTAGGTAGAGGTAAATAAGAACATGGATTACAGTAAAAGAGGTTTTCTATTTTCAGGATGTTCATATAGCTTTGGATATGGGTTAGGACATTATCACAAAGACTATCCAAGACCATTTACAGAGAGAACTTATCTATTCGATGAAGATTTTCCTAACAAATCAGTTTATATAAACTTTCAAATAGAACAGAGATTCTCAAATAAAGTAGCAAATCATTACAATACATTTTCTAAACAATATGGAGGAATATCTGGTTGTGATTTGGTGAGTATAGAATGGTTGAATGAAGTTTTAGGATTTCAAAATAACTTAGATATTTTAGAAGGTGAAAATTTAAGGTCATCTTTAAACAATATACCAGAAAACTCTTTTTTAGAAGATTACCATACTCTTATATTTCAAACATCCTATATAGATAGAAACTTGGAGGGTGTTTGGAAAGAGATTAAAAACCAAAATGATGGTACTTATTTTGATTCAAAAGAAGAGTGTTGTGAATTCCATAAAACCCTCGAATTACCTAAACATACTCAGTTGGTAAACATAATAGCAGATAGAATCATTGATATCTCAAAAACATTTGAAAATTTGGGTATTAATGTTTATTTTATACATGCAACAGACGTTTATAAAGATATCCCCTATATAATGGATAGAACAATCCATATAACACATAAAGAAACTACATCTCTAACTATAAACGACATAATGAGGGATTACTCAGAAACCTGCATTGGAACAGACCCTATATTTGGAACAAACCCTCCAAATGATTTTCACCCCTCATTAGAATGTCATAACTCTATTTATAAGTCAATAGTAAATAAATTAAACGAATCGAACCCCCTTTGAACGATAGGGAACTAACGCAATAAGATATGATACCAAAAGAATGGATGTGGATGTATTTCAATGATGAATGGAATCAACCCGATGATGAGGATACCGATGAACTCCTTGAAGATGGAATAGATGACTTTATATCAACTCCCAAAGAAACTCCTTACAATGATGATGATTATGACCATTAATCCCTTATATCTCAACTAATCCCTTTTGTTCTTTTGTCGTGGGGGGTTCGAAGAGTCGCAAAGAAAATTTTTTCACCTATTTTTTATTGATAGTAGTCTTGAAAAGCCCTTCGTTTAGGTCTTTATTCCTTGCCTTGATTAAAGTTTGGTACATATGAAGATAAAACAAAAGCTGCTCATCCTCGTACTAGTAGTAGTATAGTAGAGTAAAGGAGAGTAAAACGTAACACGATACCAATACACTTCCAATTCCCAATGTTTAACACTCCCAACTCTCCCAAGTAGAGAGAGTACCCTATCACCCCATAATCCCTTCAGCAAGTACGAGGTTGATATCTTCTTTCTAAGAGGTCTGAGGATGGTATCGTATCAAGATATTACACCCTATGAGAACTAACCTTAGAAATCACCGCATTAACCCTATGAAGGTGCTACCACTCCCTATAGCTCACTTAGGAGTTGTATTTTACACCCTATGTCATATTATGATATACCATAATCCCCACTTCCTACCACTAAAAACCACTATATCACTATAGTCAGACCGCTCTAGTGTGTGTTTCGTCATGTCAATTTTTTTTCCTAAGTGAATATGACACCTTGTCAGTTCACCCTATATCCCCCTATTGTCTTTTTCGTAATGCCCCTACATGACATAGTGTCATGAAATTGCATTAATGACAAAAAAAAGAGAAAAACCTCAAAAAATCGTAAATCGTACTCCCTATGACACATTGTCATGTTTTTTATTTGGATATGTGGTAAATTTTTCGTATCTTTAGGGTGGTTGTGGGTGGGAGTGTAAGGATAGAATGGGAATAATTGAAAAATAATGAAGAAAAAGCTTGTTTATATGGAAATAATTTCGTATATTAGTCCTGTAATTATGAGAGATATGAGAGATAAGTTGTATAGTGTTGGACTGATAGTCCTTCTGATTGGTATAGTGAGTATAATTCCTTATTTAATTAAGGCCTTCTTTTGGGTTTTACTTCAGATGATGTATTTTCCTCTTACCACAATGATAATACTTGTAAATTTGTTGCTTTGGAACTACCTTTATTGTGTATATACCGAGAAAACAGAGAAAAAGTAAAAAAAAACGTTAAATTGCTTGGATATATGGATTATTTTTCGTATATTTACATAGTAAATGATTGATGATTGAGATATAGGGTTAAATTCCCTCTCTAGTTAATCTAAAAGAAATGTGAGCTGTTAGGTAATTTTTCTCACTCTAAACAACGAATTACCACATATAGAGTTTTTGGTAGTATATGGTTCTATAACATGAAAACTACCACATATAACGATGAGGTGTCAAGGCGATGAAATGATACTACGCACCGAATCGATAATTACCACTAGAAAGTAAGGGGTTTCTTTCTATGATGTGGTTACAAAGGAGACCTTAAACTATTCTCTCCTATCCTAAAGTGTTCGTCCGAACCACCCGCCAAGAGCTCTGGTCTCACTTGGTGGGTTTTTTTTGTCTAAAACTTATCAACATCCAATTGTTAATAACTTTACCCTCAAAAGCTTGTATATGTGGATTTTTTTCCTTACCTTTAGGGTGGATGAGGGTGGGAGTATTTACCTATATACCCTATGACACATTGTCAGTAAAAATAATGAAGAAAAGGCTTGGTCATGTGGATTATATTTCGTATATTTACTATGTAAATAAGGATAATCAATAAAACGTAAATTATGAGTAAAATGAGTAAGTATGAAAATGGGTACATGGGTAAGATAACCTATTGGACTGGTAAGTTGAATGATGAGGTAATGAATACGAAAGAGCCTGACTTGAGGGAGATAGATAGGATTCACCAAAAATTGGATTACTTTATCCAAAGACAATTCGATACCCAAGTAATTCTGGCAGTTGGAGATGCAGTTGAACCCTTAGTGGGAGATGCCTTCTTAAAAAGAGTAGGAATTATAAAATAAGATTTTCGGTATGTGAAGTAATAATACTACTAGCTCACATACTATATATAACAACAGTAGTATATAAACTATAAACAATTAAGTATATGAGTAAGCAGTACAAACACAGAAATGTAATCATAGAAGATACTCCATCAGAGAACTTCCCCAATATGGTTACTATTTTAAAAGCACCAAAACTGAGGAGTTACTTTATAGAGAGGAGATACATTACCCTAGAGAAATGTATCACTGCTATAGAAACCTTTGAAAGTGAGAGACTTATAAATTCCAAGGAAAAGTATGTGAAAGCACAACTAAGTGATGTTGTGGTAATTCAAGACTAAGGTTACACCCCCTCCCCCCATAGGGGGGTAGGTTTCTTGTAACTAAGGAAAAAAGAAAAAAGGGTAAGAGGGCTCGGACTCGTTATTTTATCGAGGTCAATTTTTTTACCCATAGGAAAAAACATAGTAGTACACCCATAGGTGTAACATAGTATGTTAGGAAGGTATATAAATAAAAATGAGCACCTTCTACTAATAGCTCTCATTTAAGGGAGTACGAGGTTATCAATTTAATATTAAAATTATGGCAAATCCAGCAAGAGAACATTTAAAGAAGTTAAGAAGAGATATTCAAAATAAAGAAAGAGGCGATGTTATGACTCAACAAGAGATAGATTTACTTTTTTCGAAAGAGTTGAGTGATAAGGAAATAGATAAGTTACATGGAATTAAACGTAAACCATGGGTAGGGTTTTTGATTAGTTGTGTAGGTACTCTTATTATATGGTCACTTATAGGTTATTTTCTATTTAAGATTATATAGTTTTTAGTATTACTATCTATACTACCAGGTGAGCTGATATTATTTAGGTTACCGAAAATGAAATCGAGGTTATGCATTTTATGAAAAATATACTTATATGGATTAGGGTACTGTTTATCAGAGTACCTAAAGAGATATGGTATCAAATAAAAGTTTTATATTGGGACGAGAAAATCAAATAAGAAGATTGTTAATAACATTAGGGTGTTCTTTAACTTATGGAGAAGGAACAGAGAATCCAGCTAAACAAGGATGGCCTCCACTATTATGTGAAAAATTAGGATTCGATAAACTAATAAACGTTTCAGGTGGAGGATGGTCAACTTCAGGTATAATCAAAGAATTGATGGAACAAGTAAACTTCAAGGAATATGCGGATTGGGAAATTTATGTATTGTTCTACTTACCAGACCCAACAAGGATGTCCTTCTATTGGGATGTTAAAGAAATTCAACATTTTATGATAACCGATTTTGAGGATGATATGGTTTATAAGTTGTTTCATGTGGAACCCGATAAAGCAACAAAACAAGAACAAATCTTTTACATTAAGATGTTAGAACAAATATGTGAAAACAACCATTGTAACTTAAGTTTAATACATAGTGATTGGGATACACAAAATGAGATGGAGAAACTCTATCCAAGTAAATATTGGTTAAATCCTCAACACCACATTTTAAGTTTTGGTACAGATGAAGAACACGAAGAACATACTGCTCCATGCAATCATCCAAACGAAAAAGGATATAAGGTTGTAGCAGATAGAATATATGAAGTATTTAAAAAACGACACAATTTATGAATAAACTAATATGGAAAATGTACAATGAGAATCGTATCTCATTAGAAGTAGCAGAAGAACTGCTTGATTGTTATTATAATAGAACTAATAAAATATATTAATGAAAGAAGAATATAGATTCCTACTTACAGGTACACAGAAGATATGGTTACATAATCAACAACACCGATTAGAAGGATTTTGGTTAAACCTTGCTAATGAAGTTATCCTTAGAGGAAAGTATTCTAGTATTGAACAATTCCAACTTAATGAGTTAGGTAGATTGGTTAAAACAAAAAAGAACACAATAGATAATAAAATAATATAATGTATAATAACGCAACATTCGTAGATAAAGAACAATTGAAGAATCTAAAGAAGATGGATAACTTCGTAAAAGATAATATGGTCAGATTTACCGAAGAGGTAGGAATGCAAGTTAGAGAGGTAATTACCAAGATAATAGAAAAAGGACATTATTATGAAGCTGAGGCAGAAGTACTCAATATGATAGCTAATGAATATAACCAATATAAAAAAGAAAATAGATAAAATATGGCACTAAAAAAAATCAATATTACCAAGAGTACTTATATTACAGCTAATGGCAAGGATATAACACGAGAACAAGTAATTAAGTTATCGGAAGATTGGTCTGATGTTCAACAAGGTATATTCAAGAAGTTAGTTAGACAAGGAGGTAGAGTCACTATTAAAAAGGTTGATTTTATATGTACACCCCTAAGTAAAATAACCAACTCTCAAAATCAGAAAGATGGTGGAACACCGAAAATGTTCGGACCAGAAAATTAGATATATGGCAAAAGCAAATACAATAATACAAAGTATCGAAATAAACAGAACATTAGATAAACTATTAGAAGATGGTCATGTAGATGAATACTTTGTAGAATCAATAAGAGATTTAATTATAATGGCAAGAAGATGAGATTACAATATGTTACTAAAGAAAAGTTAAAATGGATAAATATATTTTTTGATACTATATACAAGTATTACTGCTCTGGTCATAATAAAGTGTATTTATGGGAATTGCAAAAAGAATTAAAGTTTTTAAACTATATTAAAGATTGCGGAGAATATACCTTAGAAGATGCAGATAAATTAAACTCAATAAAAGAATTATATCAATATATAACAAATGGGACAATATCAAAAGAAAGAGGGTAATAAATATTACCTAAAAAAACTTAATTCTAATACAGGTGAATTAGAGTGGATAGAAATTATCTTAGAAAGTAGTAGAGAATTAAAGGAAGTCAATTGGGATAATATAGGATATTTTGAATAATCAGTTAAAACATCAACTTAAAGCTAAAGAATATAGTTCTTTACCTCAACGTATTATGATGGAGAAATGGGAAGCATCAGGTAGAGATTTACATACCTATTGGAATTCTATTGAATGGGATTCTTCTTGGTTAAAACACGATACACCTGAAGAACGATATGCTAAAGATGTAACACGAGAATTTAATAGACATCCATTTAAGGAGTATATAGAGAAACCTAAAGAATATATAGAACTATGAGTGCAAAGAAATGGTTAGATGAAAATGAATGGCCTGATTTACCAATAGACAGTTCAGCATTTTCTCATCACACATATTTATCAGAGTTGATGGAGCAGTTTGCCAAAGAGTATCACGAGAAACAATTAGTTAAATACGCATTAATTCAAAAAAGTAAATTCAAAAAATATCTATGAATTTTAATTCACTTGAAAAACATGGAAGAGTTGACTTCCAATGTAGTTTTACCAATGAAGTAATTATTATATATAACGGTAAACTAGGAAGTAGGTTTATCGATGGTAAAATGAAATACAAAAATAAGTATCATGTTATAATTGATTTATCAAAATCTCCAAATATCCAAGTTAAAGCTAGACCAATCTACTTTGGGACGGATTTGGAGGCAAACATAACACCTGTTGATTGTGAAGAAACAAGTAAGTTTTTACAGAGTGTATTCGTTGGTAAGTCAAATAAAAGAGATGTTATTTTTGTTTATAGAGACCCATGGGAAAAATATAAATCTGGAATATATCAAGATTATCCATCGCGATTAAAAAATGAAAAACAGAAGGGAGATGTTTTGAAATACCTCGATACACTAATACTTCACGAACAACCAGAGTTGAGCTCACATGACCCTTACTTCGATATGGAACTTAAAGGATGTATATTTACAGGACATTCTCAAAGGATATTGATAACGTATAAAGCCATTTTGAATAAAACTAATATAGCTATAGACAGATGTAAGTTTTTTAACATGGAACTATATGGATTAGAAGATGTATTACAAATCTATGGATTAGATGGTGATGAAGACAAGCTTTCTAGGAATAGAAGTAGTTGGACAGAAAACAAGAATTTTAGAAAATTTTTTTATGATACTTTTGAATTATCTCGACATAGAAAGGTTATTAAGAAAATAATGAAAGAAGAAATTGAAAACTATAAATGGTTTGAATCTCACAAAAGAAATTTCACAAACTTCCACAAAGCTACTATTAAAAAATAAAATATGGAATATCCTTTTTGGGTTAATGATTTCAACAGAATAAAAAACTACCAAGATAAGTATCCACTTGCTTTGGAGATATTCGAACAACCACAATCTTTTTGGTATGGAGATAATCCAAAGAAACCAAAGAAACATATGGAGAAATCTATTCGTAGATTATTAAATAGAGCTCATCCTCAACTACCTATATTGGTAATGTATAATATACCAAACAGAGATGTTGGTCAATATTCAAAAGGTGGAGCTGCTACAAAGGAAAGATACCTAGATTATGTAGAAAGGTTTGCAAAAGGAATCGGTGAAGATTCTCCGATAGTGATATATGAACCTGATGCACTACCACATTCAACCCACTTATCAGAAGAAGAACAAGAATGGAGGTTACAATTAATGAAAGAAAGTTTACAAATGTTAACAGATTCTTGTAATGGTAGGTTCTATATTGATGTAGGACATTCTAATTGGTTAGAACCTAAAGTGGTTGCAGAACTATTAGATAAAATAAGTAACCCTAAAATTAAAGGGTTTTCTGTTAATTCTTGTAATTATAGAAGTACCAAAGAATGTATCAAATGGAGTAGAAAGATTCTAAAGTACAGAGAAAGAGACCACTTTGTTATAGATACATCTCGGAATGGACAAGGGCCTAACGATAACGAATGGTGTAACCCACCAGGTAGAGGATTAGGAGAATTTCCCAGTACAGAAACATCTTATCCAAAATGTGATGCGTATTTGTGGGTTAAGATACCAGGTGAATCTGATGGTAAATGTAATGGAGGACCTAAGGCTGGAAAGTTTTGGGGAGAACAGGCAGAAGAACTAGTAAAGAATAAAATATGAGTGAATTAGTATCATATAATAATATACACAAACTACCGATGTTTCAGATGTGTGATAATTTTTTTGTAATTTATCATGAGAAAGGTGGTAGTGGTTGGATAAGAAATAATGTTGCAACTCGTGAAGATAATATAAATCATTTAGCCAAAGGATTTGGATATCAATGGGATAAATCACTTAACCACTTTGATAATCCAAAGGAAAATACAAGCGGCGAATTTCGTAAATTAGTAAGCGGAACATCTAATAAAGATTTTATAATAGTAACAAGAAATCCACAAAATAAATTTTTAAGTGGAGTTATACAAGATTTCAAATATTACCATAAAATTGAGGATATGAATCAAAAAACCCTTACAGACTTTTTTGAAATATATCTTAGAGGTGAGGGTAATAACGGTACATCTCAAACATGGGAACAAAAGATAGGAACTTTATCTCAAGCTCATATGACTATGCATAATGAAACCTATTACAATTTTTTAGAAAATAATCCAAAAATATCCAAATCAAAATTAATATTAGTAGATTTAGATAAAGAATCGAATAGACTTGAAGCTGTATTTGCAAAATATTTCAAAACTGATATAGATGAAGTATATCCATATGGTCTGAAGTTTGGTTTATATGAAGATGTAAAAGAATGTATATTAAATCTAAATCCTAAGTTAAAAGAAATAGTAGCTCAAACAATCGGTAGAGATTACTATTATTATAAAAAATTAAAAAATAAATATCATAATAACTTTTATAAGTAATATATATTTATACATAACACGCTAGAGGTTCGAAACTCTAGCACCCTAGGGTCGAGATAGGTGTTGGCGTAAAATTTACTTCGGTAAATTCAAAGGAGGTTCGATTCCTCCCCTATCTCCTAAATAATTAAAAAAAATGAAATATAAACTATACAAAATAACAGCGTTAATGGAAATGGGTGATGAACCACCTGTTATATTTACATTCGATTTACCTGCACCTGATGAAAAAGGTATTAATAGAACGTTAGGTAAAATGGATTCTATCCGAAAAGTAATATCAGTAGAGGAAACACAACCTCCAACATCAGAAGTCTATGAAGATAATTCTCCAAGTGACCCTGATTATGATGAATTAGATGCAGCTTTTAGAAGTACTATATAAAAAGCTTTGATATATCAAATATATTTCGTATATTTGTGTTACAAATAAAACAATATGATAGATTTTTTAATGAGCTACTTAGTAGTTGGAGCAATTTGGATGACAATTTGTGATTTTGGTATTCAAAGAATGCCAAATAATGGTGTAAGAGTAAGATATTTCCTATTATGGCCCTTTACATTAGGTGCTTTTGTGTTAGGATTTATAAATGCGGTTATAGAAAAGTGGAATAGCGATGAGGAAATGTAACGTTTGTAACAAAACTAAACCAAATATCTTATTTAAAAAGAGAAAAAAAACCTGCCGAGGTTGTGAAAGAACCTTTGGTAACTGGTTAATGAGGTTATTGGTTAAGGAAAGGAGATTAACTGCTGCCGAAAGGATGGGAAATCGACTTGGTTATATGGGAACTGCATTTATTATGATGTCTCCTTACCTTCTACCCTATGATAATATAGGTGCATATACCTATTTAGCTGGTGCAATATTATCATTACCACAAGTTTGGTTAGCAAAACAATGGAATTTAGTAATCGTAAACCTTAATTTATTGATTGGATATGGTATGTATCTGTTCGGATGATAGAAAATATAGATAAATATAAGTTTGTTATACTCACAGGATGTTCTTATGGAGTAATATTTAGAGAAATGTTCTCTGATATAAGATACCATAGAACAAATAAAATACCTAAAAACTTCAAATCTAGTGAAAATGTTATAGTAATAAACGTTGCATCACAATCAATGGGAGCGGGATGGCAGTGTGATAGTATAATTTATACCATTAATACGTTAAAAAAACTAGGTGTAAGTCCAAAAAACATATATTCTTATATACAATTTTCAGAAATACGAAGATATACATGGACTACAAACTCATATTTTTGGAAAAATTCTCCTAAATTATATCCGCATTTCAGATTTGGAGAGAGATTTACCTTTAAAGTAAACAAACTAGGGGAAGCATTTCATCCTGAAGAGGGATTTGAACATGAAGATGGGGTTTTAAATTTAATAAATAACGAATTAAACATAAAAGGAACTCAAAAAGCGAAAGATAAACCTGTTTTACCTATTACTTTTATCGATGATATGGCATATATTTCACCAGACCAGGTATCAATTGATGATATTGATGATGAATATGGAATAAAAATCGGTACAATGTATCGAAATTATAAAGAAATAGAACAAAGTATGCCAATTGAGGCTAAAATTCTTCAATATTTTAACTATATATTAAAATTACAGTACTTTCTAAAGTCAGAAAACATAAAATATAACTGTTGTTTTATCTATAATCAATTAAGTGGTTGGGTAATCGAAGATAAAATCTTGAAAAAAAGTGATTGTCATCATATATTTGGTAAATGGTACACCGGCCTTAAATTTAATCCTCAAAAATTAGAAGAATTTTTACCTCAACACGATTTAATTGAATTATTTCCACAAATTAAATCATTATATAATCAAATAGATTGGTCTAAATTTTGGATGTACAATAAAAATGATATAAGAAACGGTGGAATTGATGAATATATTATAGATAATTTTGGACCTGGTTCATTTTGTGATGTTTTAGAAGGAGAAGCAACAAAAATAGAGACAGCAGAATACACAAATCATCCAAATAGATTTTTATATTGTACAATATGGAATGAATCTGCTAAAGATTGTGATTTTTTAAAGGTAAGTGATAGTTATTTAAAAGAATTAGAAGAGGGATATTGGGAAGATTGGAATAATCAAGGAGATGAAATAACACTAAACAACATCACAGTTTCTAAAAAGAAATTTTGTGATTATTTTAACAATACATTAATATGAATATAACAGAACAAGATGGACCTGATTACGATATTAAGGCCGTAGAAGAACTAGATAGACAAATTTTTAATATGAAAATCAATTTAAGCTCACCTCTTAATAGTGGATATGAACTTGAGTTCTATAAAGACCAGCTACAAAAAGCTTTAGAATTAAAAAGAAGAAGAGGGATTCAATTACAATTTGATTTTTGAGTAAAATAACTGAAATACTAGAAGGGTGGGGCAATGTAATCAAAGATTCATTTGGTACATTAGACCCTGGCATTAAATCTCTATCTAAATCAAGAATGTTAATGTGTGATGATTGTGAGATACGAGTAGGAAATGTTTGTGCTCCATATAAACAGGCTAAACATATAGAAACAGGAGAAATGACAGGAGGATGTGGTTGTGCTTTAATAGCTAAAACTTTATCACTTGATTCAGAATGTCCTCTAGGTAAATGGTAAAATATGATAATATGTAATACTGAACAACTCAAAGGTCTACTACATCTAAAAAAGTTTGTAGAAGATTGTTCTACAATAACAAAGAAACAAGGAATTATATCTATAATAGATAACGCACTAACAGAAGGTTGTTATTCTTCAAAACATCAAGAAAAATTAAATCAAATTAGAAATGTATGGTTTGACCAAACTTATGCAGGAGAATTTATTTGTAGACATTGTTTAGGTGATACTTCGCAAGTTGATTATGATTACCTAAGCGGAACAGACCATTTAGAGTGTGTATTAAAACAAGAGATGTAAAAAACACTAAATAGCTTTTTTATTCCAAATTTTTTTCGTATATTTGTATAATAAATAAATCTACTAGATATATGGATGATTTTGATTTCGGTGCTTTCGGTGAAGATGATAACCAAGGAGAAGAAAGTCGTCAAGAGAAAATACAAAGAGTACATCGTTTAATGTTTATCGATGATTGCGAAAAATTTGTAGAACAACAAATAGCACTATCCCCAAATGAATTTATTGATATGTTCGGTAAACCCGATAATGAAGATAAAGATATCCTCACACAGATATTCATAAAAGATTATATTAGATGGTGGGATGAATCCAAAGGTAAACTTATAGATAAGTGGGGAATGGAATGGGTGGATTATTTAAGAATATATAATGTCGATAAAGAAGAATATGAACTATGTGCAATACTCAAAGAGGTTTATGGTGAAGGTAAAGATTATTATGCTCAGTTAGGTATAGAACAACAAATAAGAGATTTACTTAGTTAACAACGTATAGATGAAGAAAGAAAAGAAATATCAATTTGAAGACCATCATTATCAAGCCATAGGTAAGATGATACAAATGTATTCAAAGAAATGGAAGCCCCATAAGGGAAAGGGAAGACCTCCTCAATTAAAGATGGAATGGTTAAAAAGAATGTTGGATAAGCAGTTCTATACCGAGAATGAAAGAAAATACTTAATGATGATGAGGAATGAATTATTGGAAAGACCTTATTCTCATGGGTATGACCATAAGAACAAACGATTCCATTTAGATATTTAAGCTAAAAGATTATAACCTCGTACTCCCTAATCACCAATGGTCATAACCATTCACCCCCTAAAATCCCCTATAACACAATTTCGGTACATATAATAATAAAGAGACTATTACAATTAAGAACGGAGACAATCCAAACTCTAATCATAATCTCAGTATAACAATACATCATGGGTATAACAACATAACCTCTCGTGTACTCAGAAATTAACCGACCCCTAAATAAACTCTCTCTACACTCTTCTCTACTCAGTTCTATAAGATAACTCTAAGGTATAACGTAAGGGGAACAGGCACATCATTAGGAACGTTTCGAGGGTATCTCTACTCCAACTCCCCCAACTTCATGGTAAAGGCGTGGTGGTATTGGGTAAAAAGAGGGGGGATACCACCATATATAAATAAATAAAAGGGGATTTAAATCGGGCTGAGTTAGGATTCATAGCTGGCGGGGCAATGCATTCTGTGAAACTATCAATAAAAAGAAGGGGAAAATTTATATCTTCGACTGAAATAAGTAATAAAAAACGACTTGGGAAAAAAATCTAAAAAGGTTCGACTCAAAAATTTTTTAAAAAGACCGACACTTCTTTAGTGCTTATACTATTAAGTTATAGGTTATTATCTTTTGTTTAAGTTATTTCTTTTTGAGTGTCTGGAGCGTCTGGAAATATAAATATATATAAAAAGTAAAAACGTAATAAAAACTTTTCAACAAGTTATTAACAATCTGATAAAAAGGGTTTAAACCTCGTACTCTCCAATCACCGATTGAACCCCACCAAAAAATAATCAACAAAAGGCTTGGATATGTGAAATATTTTTCGTATATTTACAAAGTAAATTATAAAACATGAAAAAACTATATCTACTACTCACCTTAATTATATTGAGTTCTTGTGAAAAGGAATTACTTGAGCCCGATATTATAGATGAACCCGATGTAACAATTGGTGCCCCACCGGTGTATTACAATACGGCAATTCAAAATCACGAATGGAATGATGGGTGGTTTAATCACAATACTCATAACGAGAACAATAAACTTAATGCAAATTTCTTACGAGGATTTACATATATTGATTATGGTGGAGATGGTGATATGGATGTTTTTATTTGTAGACCACCTTTTCTAAATGATGGTATGGGTGAGGATAATTTAGATTATGGAATACTTGTAAAGGAAGGTAATGATTATGTTTACAAAAAAGATATGATACAAGAACAACTTCCTTATTATGCAAGTTTGATACAACCGGCGGATTTAGATAATGATGGAGATATGGATATTGTTATATTCGTTGCAGATGATGTTGGTAATTATAATGGAGGTTCAACTCCCACTACACCTTCGGGTGGTATATTTGCTTATATTTGGGAAGATGGTAAATTTAAACTAGAAGAGATAGAACCTTATAGTGAAGGTGGTAATCAATTCTTTTACCATGGTGGAACTCTTGGTGATGTAAATGGTGATGGGTTGATTGATATAATGGCTGGAACTGTTGGGGAACAAACCTTATGGTTAAACAAAGGTGATTTAACTTTTCAAAAATATATAAACTTTCTTGAATTAAATGAAGGATTCAGTACATTTGTATGTTCACAATTTTCATTTGATATAAATGAGGATGGTTATTTAGATTACATAGTAGGATATCCAAAAGACCAATTGAACCAAACTTTAGAATTCTCTAATCATGTGTACATATATTTCGGTACAGGTACATTCCCATACTATAATAAAAATCCTGATGTTACTTTAGAAAACCCATATACAGATTCTAATTGGGAAAATGTAAACGTTTGTATGATTGATTTATCTATATCTGATTTTGATAACGATGGTGATTATGATATCTTTACAAACTCATATAGTAATGCAGTAGGTGATACTGGTCATTTAATAAATTACTATGAAAACACTAACAATACTTTTGAATTTAAAAACATATTTAAAGAAGGTCATCAATTTTACCAAGGATGTAATTCTGGCTTTATGAAAGTATTGGATGTTGATAATGATGGTAATAAAGAATTACTATTAGAATCAGGCAGAACATATAACTCACAAGAGTGTTCAACAATTAATGGATATAAACTAATAGAAGGTAAACTTCAAAAAACAAGAATATAATGGAAGTAAACCCAAACAATATTAAAATAAAACTAATACTAATGGCATCTTTGTTGTTCATCTTTGCACAAGGAGGAGCATGGTTACAACACAATCTACAATTTAAATATCCTAAACTTGGACCTGAGTGGTGGGGATGGTATGTTGCATCAATTCCAATTACTTGGTTGTTTCTTAAATCAACACAATTGGGAGTAACTGGATTTGGTGGTTCTGTATGGGCTAATAGATTCCTTGGATTTGTAGTAGGAATGATGGTATATGCAGTATTAACACAATGGTTCTTTGACCAAGAAATGACAAGAAAAGTTTGGATTCAAATGGGATTGTGTATATCCATCTTGTTTGTACAATTTTACATGAAATAATAATTATAATAAAGATATGAGAAAACTAACATACATCATTACAGAAGAAGATAGAACTTACGGAATGGAGTTCATAACCGATAGAACTGCTACTTATACTGAACACCAATATACAAGACATAGGAATAATTGTACTATGACCTTGTTTGGTGAAGAACCAAGCGAAGAAACCGAAGGAACTACACGAGAAATTAAACTATAATGATTCTATATTTTAGTAATGAAACGAAAGAATAAACAATATCAAGAAAAATTGAGTTGGGATGATATGTCATATGGTGAAGCTTCTCATCATATTGGAAAGAAGATGACTGAGAAAGTACAGAAATCTAAAAAAGATTTTAAACGAAAATCAAAACATAAAAATAAAGATACCTATGATGATTGGTATCCTGACAATTATTAAAATAATATATACTTATATATAATGAATAAAAGAGAGTTACTTATTATAGGGTTTTTATTGTTTGCAGTTGTGATGAGATTAATACCACATCCACCAAACTTTACACCAATAACGGCATTAGCATTATTTGGTTCAACAACATTTAGAAATAAATGGTTTGGGTTATTATTACCTATTATTGCAATGGGAATATCTGATTTATATTTAGGATTCTATTCTATATCGATATGGGTATATAGTTCTTTTTTATTAATTAGTTTATTAGGATTATATTGGAAAAAGATAAAGGTTACAAACGTATTTATATCATCTCTTATCTTTTTTATTATCACCAACTTTGGAGTTTGGTTAGGTGGTTATCCAAAAACAATAGAAGGATTTTTACTTTGTTATACAATGGCAATACCTTTCTTTATAAACTCTATATTAGGAGATTTATTTTTCAGTTATCTATTAAAGTTTTCATTTAGATATTCTGAAAAGAAACTTATGCTCGGTTCGTCTATCGGTTAGGACCTCAGGTTTTCATCCTGGTAAGAGGGGTTCGATTCCCCTACCGAGTACAAAATTAAAATTATGATTATATTAGCAATAGTACTTTTATCTATCTCATGTATCTTATTAGCAAGAGGGGTATATAAATTACAAAAAAGAGTAAACGATTTACACAATGAAACTAATACAAGAGTTTCGAAATACTATATTGAAACAACCAGAAAACATGGTTCTGATTTGGATAAAATCCACACAATGATAATGGAGTTACAATTACATATTGAAAACGATACTCAATCGAAGTTGGAAAAATTAACAGAAGATATTACAAAAAAGATTCCAATAACCAATGATAAGTTATTAAAAGAAGTTCAACAAATGAGAGATGATTTCTTTGCATTAAGACAAAACTTTTAATATGATAGGAGAAGTGGCAGAGTGGTCGAATGCACTGGTCTTGAAAACCAGCGTACCGAAAGGTACCAGGG
>ERZ767114.514-NODE-514-length-20642-cov-3.750353_pt1 | contig 20642 bp, 21 predicted proteins | sample MGYA00374952_ERZ767114 | MGnify/ENA primary metagenome ERZ767114 (study PRJEB28939, sample SAMN06267156) | marine metagenome | isolation source: Columbia River Estuary | place: USA:Columbia River Estuary, USA | collected 2012-05-05 ...
CGCTGGTTGCTGTGGGAGTATACAAGCTGGTTTCCAAGCTGTTATGTCTTCCTGGTGGAAAACTGCGTCAAGCCATTGCTGGGAGGTGCAGCAGATCCAGAAGTCCTTAAGGCGCAGGAAGCTCAGTTTCACAAGCTGGCGGGTATTTTGGACAAACGCTTGGCATCAAGCCGCTTTGTGTGTGGTGAGCACGTCACCATTGCGGATATCGCCTTGGCCTCACCCATGCATTTGCGTGGTTGGCAAAAGTTACCTTTGGGACCACACAAAAATCTGACCCGCTGGATGCAGCAGGACATCGAGTCACTGCCTTGCTGGCAAAACACCATGGTGTACGAAGGCTTCACCACTCAAAAAACGAATTGACTTTACCCATGACCGATTTGCACTCCGTCCGCGCCACTCTGAATTACTCAGAAGACAACGGCAAACCGCCAGATTATTATTTTTATGAGCCAGACCCAAGTGTGAAGCTCAATCCGCCTGGGACGGACGCGCACGAAGTCGCAATTCACGATGCGTGGCCTCTCCGCCATGACATCAGTTTGGACAAAGAGGGCTTTGAGTTGCATGACTTTGATCCCTCTTTCAAAGATTTTGCCGATGAAGCGAAGGTCAAGCAGGCGTTCTATCAGCAGGTGGTAGATTTTGTGAAGGCCCACACAGGAGCTAAGCGGGTGGAAGTTTTTGATCACACCATCAGGCAGCGATTGCCCGCCGATTTGAAGCAACAAACGGAAGTCCAAAGACCTGCCGTCTTATTGGTTCACAGCGATTACACGGTCAAGAGTGGGCCGCAAAGAGTTCATGACATCTTGCCCGATGACGCCACGCAGTTGTTACAAGGTAGGGTCGCTTTTTACAACGTGTGGAAGCCACTGTACCAGCGGGTTGAGGAGTTGCCCTTGGCCATGTGCGATGCATCGTCACACGACGAAGGAGATATGCTGCGCATGGAGCTCAAGTACCTTGACAGAACGGGTGAAATTTACGTCATGCGGCATTCGCCCAAACACCGTTGGATGTTCTTTCCATTTATGGAGGCCCACCACGCGTTGTTGCTCAAAACTTATGACTCAGCCACCGATGGACGTTGTCGGTTCATGGGACATTCGGCTTTCGAGCACCCAGATACAGCGCCCGATGCCCTAAAACGCGAGAGCATTGAAGTACGAACGATGGCGTTTTTCTGAGCAAGGCAGCACTAAGCTTCTTCGATTTGGTAAATTCAGTGGCATTGATAGTGAGAAGTGCAAATTCATTTAATGATGACCACTAAAACACTACAAGGTGAGTGCTCAATCAAAGCTTTTGGAATTGAGCCAGCCCACCATCTCTCCAACCAATTGTCTCGATGCTGATGGCCCAGCATGATCAAGTCTGCGCCAATGGTATGCGCGTATTCAACGATCTTATCTACTGCGTCACCTTTGAGTAATTTTCCAGAAGCCTCAATCCCAGCCGTATTGAGTTGTTCAACACCTTCGTTGAGAATTTTCATACGCCGTTCTTCTTCTATTTTGTTTTCAGGTTCACTGTAGTAAGAAGTTTCATGGCCCATTGAAATTGTTTCGTAGGGAACCACTGAGAGCAGATGAACCTTGGCGTGTTCCCACTGCGAGAGGTCTTTGCAATTGAGCAAAGCCTGCTGACTTTCAAGCGATCCGTCATAGGCCAAAATGATTTTTTGATACATCTGATTTCTCCTTGGAAAAACTCATGCACAATTTCTTAATGAGGCAATTACCTAAACCATTCTGAACGCCGGGAATGCAAGAAGATATGGGGCATTCCCTTGCTAAGTTTCTACCCAGCGATATAACTTTGTAATTGTTCAATCATGGATTTCTGATAGGCAATCATTTCGCGAACCACATCACCAATTGAAATTAATCCCATCACTTGTGTGTCATTGACGATGGGCAAGTGCCGGATGTGGTTGTCCGTCATGATTTGCATGCATTGATCAATAGAGTGCTTTGTATCGATGGTGATGAGCTTAGAGGTCATCACCTCGCTCACCTTGGCATCATTGCTACTTTTGCCCTTGAGGACAACTTTTCGTGCGTAGTCGCGCTCAGAGAAAATGCCCACCAGCTTTTGCTCTTTCAAAACCAGCAAGGCCCCAATGTTGTGAAGCGCCATAACTTCTAGGGCATGCCTGATGGTGTCATCCGGACTAACTGAGTAAATGGCTCGCTGACTGTGGTCTAAGAATTGGCTGATGGTTTTCATGGCGAAATCCTTTGGCAAGTAGTTGACCTAAGCTCAATGTATATAGATTTTGAACACGAGCAACATATGAATTCCCTTGGTTTACTGTTACCGTTGACTTAGATCAAGTTGTCGTCACTCTCGATATTCCATATACATTGAGGGTAGTTTCAGCTCTAACAGCTCATATTTCTAAATGCTCAAAAAGTTAGCAGCGTAAAGACTCTTTACGCTTGACTCTTAATAAGGAATCAAATATAAAAAATTAGACTACTTTAATAGTATAAAAATTCCATTATTGAATTCGTTAAGATTTTCACTATGAACCCACGACGCCAGTTTCTAGTTAAATTTTTGTCTGTAACTCCTTTCTGTTTGAGTCTTCAAGCGATGGGACAAGTTCCGGCAGTCCGCAGATCAGTGATCGACCAAAATTGGGTTGACCCGAAACGTCAGCGAAACGTTCCTGTGCTCCTAAGATGGCCAGACGAGAATCGATTTACTGGGCCTTGGCCAGTTGTGATCTTTTCACACGGGCTTGGCGGTACACGCGAAGGTGGATCGGTTTGGGGCGAAGCTTGGGTTGATGCTGGATTTGTGGTCGTTCACGTGCAACACACGGGAAGTGATTTAAACGCGGTACGCGGCGTCACCCGAACATTTACCGATCAGCGCGCCCTAAGAACCCTTGCGACGCCTGAGCAATTGATGGCGCGCCTACAGGATGTGAGCTTCGTACTCAATGAGATCGAAAAGCGTCATTCAGCCAAACAAGATCTATGGCATTTGGCCAGGCCTTCGCAAGTGGGTCTTGCTGGCCACTCATTTGGTGCACATACAACAATGGGTATGGCAGGCCAACGTTATCCGGGTTTTGAGGGAATCTCAGAGCCACGACTTGCCTCGTTCATTGCTTTCTCACCAACTGTACCCATGGTGGGCAGTGCTCAACGTGCATTTGAAAGATTGAGTCGTCCATTGCTTTCAATTACTGGAACGCGTGACAGCGACGTAGTTGGCGTAGGGGCGACACCTGAAAAGCGAAAGGCTGTTTTTGCAGCACTGCCATCGGGTGACAAGGCTCACCTTGTTCTAATGGATGCAGATCACATGACGTTTGCTGGTCAGGTCGGAAGTGCTGCCGAAATAGTACCCCGCGAATCGATTACAAGGGAACTTCAGGCAGAACATCATGCGCGTGTAGCAGCCATCACCACTGACTGGTGGCGCGCCACATTGCAGGCAGATTCGCAAGCTCGCTCAAGGTTGGAGGCGCCAAAGACCTTGGGTGCTAATGATCTTTGGCAGGTAAAAAATAGCTTATAAAAGCAAATTTCAATAACTTTGACAGAAAAAAAGATGCGCATTGATACCTTACCACCGGAAATTGTTGGCCCTAGCGCCTGGTTAGGTCCGCAGGCCAGTGCCTCGACAAAATGGGTTCATCATCTTACGGATTCTGAATTGTCTGAGCTCGAAAGGGCAGCTCGATGCGCATTGGAGACGCATGCGGACATTGCAACGATACGTCGCGAGACTTTTGTGTTGCCCACCTTGGGGCCCAGGCTGACGCGCCTCCACGATGCCTTGATCCATGGCAGTGGTTTTGCATTGGTACGTGCACTGCCTGTTCAGGAATGGTCACGGGAAGTTATTGCTGCAGCATTTTATGGTTTGGGCTGTCATATGGGCAATCCCGTACCCCAAAACGCAAAAGGGCATGTCCTAGGGCATGTCATGGATATGGGACTCAATGCCAACGATCCCAAAGTCCGGATCTATCAAACACATGAACGTCAAACCTTTCATACTGATTCGTGCGACATCGTCGGTTTAGTCTGTTTGCAGCAAGCCAAATCAGGAGGTGACTCTGCGCTGGTTTCATCCAACACGATCTACAACGTGATGCGTCGCGACTATCCTGTACTTGCGGCCGCGCTGTTTGATCCAATTGCGACCGATCGCCGTGGAGACGAATCGCCAAGGCAAAAACCTTATTTTGAAATTCCAGTTTTTACCTGGTATGCACAAATGATGTCGACGATCTATCAAAGGCAATACATTGACTCTGCACAGAGGTTTGAAGACGCGATGCGCTTGACTCCTTTGCACGTGGAGGCACTTGATTGTTTTGATACCTTAGCAAATGACAGTCAGTTGAATTTTTTAATGCGACTCGAGCCGGGTGATATGCAGTTTGTGCACAATCACACCTTGCTACATGACCGTACCGCCTTTGAAGATTGGCAAGAACCGGGGCGCAAGCGCCATCTGCTTAGGCTTTGGTTATCGTCCCCTGAGGCCCGCCCTTTGCCTGAAATCTGGGCAGAGCGGTATGGCTCTGTAGAACCGGGTGTGCGAGGTGGGGTAGCAGTACCCGCCGCCTCGTGGATTGCTCCTTTATATCCCGATATGTATTGACGCCACATGGGAACAACTGACCGTTACTGCTGGCGTTGATCCCCCCAGCTGCCGAGCAAATGCTATGCTTTGTCTTCACAAAATTCAAAGACAGCCCCAATGTCAATACACACTGCAAAACGCCTAAGTTTTAAATCACTGATGCTTTTCCCGTGGCTTGCCATCTGCCTGTGTCACGCCAATGAGACAGTTTTCGTGCCGAAAGCCCAGCTGGTCACTGACAATGTCTACGCCATCATCGGTCCTTTGGGGCAGCGTAGCCTGGCCAATGCTGGTCTGAATGCAAATTATGGTTTCGTAGTGACTGACAAAGGGGTGATCCTTATCGACAGTGGCGCCAGCGCACACAGTGCAGCCCTGCTGGAAAAAGCCATCTCGCAAGTTACAGCCAAGCCAGTGCGCTGGGTACTCAACACCGGATCACAAGACCATCGATGGTTGGGCAATGAATACTTTGCTCGCAAAGGGGCTCAAATTCAAGCGCTGGCTGAAACAGTACAAACTCAAAAAACGCACGGTGAACTACAAATTGCGGGATTGACCCGCTTTGTGGGTGATCAGATGAAGGGCACTCAAGTTCAGTATGCCAGTGTGGTGCACACAGGAAACGAAGTAACTTTAACCATCGCTGGAGTCATCATCCATTGGATCAATACCAGCGCTCATTACCCTGGTGACACCTTGATTCACTTACCCCAAGCCTCCGTCACCTTTACAGGTGATCTTGTCTATGTGGATCGCCTGCTTGGTGTTTTGCCTCAATCCAACGTTCGCAAAGCCCAACAAGCCTTTGCTCGATTGCATGCTCTTTCACCTCGGCATGTGGTTCCTGGTCATGGCAGAGTGACCGATATGACTCAGGCGCAGAAAGAAACAGGTGACTATTACAATTTTCTGATTGCAAATATCGGAGTATCTGCCCGCAATATGGACCTTATGACTGAGACACTGGATAAATTTTCGTCGCCATCGCAGTTCAAGAGTCTGCAAAATTTTAATGAATTGCACCGCGCAAATATGAATCGAGTATTTGTGGATTTCGAATCTAATCCGTGATTGAAAAAGATGAGTTTATGACAAGCAAAGCAGGCTTTAAGGATTAAACACAATAGCAATTGATCACCAAATAGTCGACATAAGCTCAAAATGCACAAGCGTAAAGAGTCTTTACGCTTGACCCTATAAAAGTACAAATTTTTGAAATTAATTAGTACTAAAGAAAATAATTTGTATTGCACTTCAACTCAGGCTTGCTTATTTCAAATGCGTTGAGAGGTTGATGCCGGCGTAAACACCTCAATGGCATAATGGCCAAAAACACTGAGTAGAGGTTATCTGCTTGAGCCGCTCTAAGCTGCGGCTTTGGGTAAAGATCCTGCGGCAACCTCTGTCCAGTTTTATGGTGTTGGTGTCAATCATTCATTTTGATTTGGTTGATTTAAATAGCCTTGCCTACGTTTATTGCGTTGCAGGGCACGTCCATTAATCATCTCCCCTTAATTAATGCAAGGCTGATATGAATCCAATTGCTTTTGCGATCCCCATCTTCCTAACTTTAATTTTTTTAGAACTGTGGATAGCCCATTCACGGGGCGTGCAGGTCTACCGATTAAAAGACAGCCTAACCTCGATCAATGTTGGAATGATGAGTGAGTTTTCTAAGGCCATTGGGGGCTTGATCAGTCTTGCGATGTTCACTTTAATCTCTGACCGATTTGGTGCGTTTGTTTGGGATGTTAGCAATCCCTTGACATGGATTAGCGCCTTGTTGCTGTATGACTTCTGTTATTACTGGGTGCATCGCACAGGTCACGAAGTCAATATTATGTGGGCTTCGCATGTGGTGCATCACAGCAGCGAAGAATTCAATTTGTCAACGGCACTAAGGCAGTCGTCTACAGGTTTTCTCTTCCGTTGGGTTTTCTACATTCCATTGGCTTTGCTTGGCTATCCAGTCAAAGTATTCGTGATAGTTGGTTTGATTGATTTTCTCTACATGTATTGGGTTCACACGCAACTCATTGGTAAATTGGGTTGGCTTGAGTATGTGCTTGTCACCCCCTCGAATCACCGAGTGCATCATGGTCAAAATGATTATTGCATCGATAAAAACTACGGCGGTATCTTCTCATTCTGGGACCGAATGTTTGGAACCTATGCAGATGAGCGAGACGATGAAAAGACTGTCTATGGCATTCGCAAACCACTTGAAAGCTGGAATCCTTTGTGGGCTAATTTGCAGCAATTTGTACAAATTTGGAAACAAGTTAAATCAGCAGAAAATTGGCGTCATCGATTGATGTATGTGTTTGCCAAACCTTCTTGGACGCCAGAAAAAGAAGATGCAACAACAATTTTCCAAGCAAATCAATTCAGTCGATTTGATACGCCCGCATCAACAGGCCTCATTCGATTTGCCTTTGCAGGTACGGTGCTAATCAATTTGCTATTGATGTCGTACTATTTTCTCCAATCGCAACTTTCACAGCCACTTCGAATCACCTACTGTGTGGTCATGATGTTGATTATTGCTGGCATTGGTTGGCTGCTGACCCGGTCGCGTAATGCGCCTTTGAACCATTCTGCAAAAGATCACAGCCATGCTTAGCCTTGCCATAACCGATGCATTGCTGTTCTTGGTGGCAGCTTGGCTAGCCTCCAGAACCACCTATGCTGTGGGCTATCGCATGGCTTTGACTCTTTTGGCTATTCCAGCATTGCTTGGATTTCTTCGCTTTTCAGGCATTTATCCGCTTGAAACATGGCACCCCTTGTTTGCCCTTCTAAGTGCCAGCGCTGCATTGCCATTGCTTGCAATCTGTGTGGTTTGGCCAGAATCATTGGTCGTTCGGAAAAAGCAATTTGCCATCATTTTTCTGGGCATCACCATGTTGCTCGGTTTGCTGATTTCAGGGCTGGGTAAATTAAGGGTATATGACCAAGCCCTGGGTCTTCTCAGCATGCTTGTGATGTTTGTTTCACTTGTGAAACAAAGTGAAACAAATCGCGCTTTGGGTGCTGCTTTGATGTTGACAGGTTCTGTGATGTTTGTCTTGAAGTTAAGCATCCCGCCTTGGGTATTACCAGGTGACTGGCTCCACATCGGTATGGCATTTGGGATCATTCTTATTTTGCCAAGACTGCAATTGGCAGACCAAATTGTTGCAAATGAAAATCCAGTTTATTGAGGTGCAAGAAGTGCTCTCAACTTGCTAAGTGATGTCGTCATTAATGCTTGCTATTGCTTCCACACTTGCTTACACACCTCTTTAGGCTGCTTGTAAGCTATTGAACTGATTTCCAAAAAAATGATTTGAAATAGCATTTGCAAGATGGCTTTCACTCGCATACTAAAGTTTAGCTGATTAAGCATTGACCAATGGAGAAAACCATGAACCAAGACCTTTTGCAAATGATCGAAGGCGGCATCGCCACTTTGACCATGAACCGCCCCGAGGCACGCAACGCGCTGTCGGCCGAGATGTTTGACGGCCTGTACGAGGCCTTGCCGCGCCTGGCCAACGATCCGGCGGTGCGCCTGGTTGTGCTTACGGGCGCAGGTGCGGCTTTCTGCTCGGGCGGCGACGTTAAGGGCTTTGCACGGCGTGCCGGCGGCGAGGCATCGTCAACCACCTTCGACCACAAGGTGACCGACCTGCGTAAGCGCATGGAGGTCAGCCGCTGGCTGCACGAGATGCCCAAGCCCACGCTGGCGGTGATCCCCGGTCCGGCGGCGGGTGCCGGCCTGTCGCTGGCCCTGGCCTGCGACATGCGCATCGCGTCTGAGGATGCCAAGCTCACCACCGCGTTCTCCAAGATTGGCCTGTCTGGCGACTTTGGCGGCAGCTACTTCCTCAACCATCTGGTCGGCGCGGCTAAGGCGCGCGAGATGTACTTCACCGGGCAGGTGATCAGCGGTGCCGAAGCCCAGCGCATCGGCTTGGTCCACCGCGCCGTGCCCGCCGAACGGCTTCAGGAAGCAGCGCGCGCCTGGGCTGCCGAGCTGGCGGCGCTGCCCACCATCGCCATTGGTTACATGAAGCGCAACCTCAATGTTGGTCTGCGCGGCTCCTTATCTGACGTACTGGACACCGAGGCGATCCACATGATCCGCACCTTCGAGACTGACGACCACAAGGCCGCAGCGGCGGCCTTCGTCGAGAAGCGCGCGCCGCGCTTCGAAGGACGCTGACCAATAAACTTTGTAATTGCGACTTTTCATATTGCCACGCTGGGTACCTTGATCTCACTGCTCATTGCTGTGCCATTGGTTTTGTGGGAAAGTTGTTTGGTGAGGCAATCGAAGAAGCAAACAGAGGACCGATCGAGGCTTTGACTGCCTGTGGTGCCCCGCGCAGCATGTTGCTGGTCAAGGGGTACTGGCCGCAGGTGAGTCCAGCCTTTTGGTCGGTAGCCTTGCTGCGCTGGGACATCAATATTCGCGAATCAGCTGTTCTGGGCCTAGTTGGTGCTGGAGGGATTGGCGTGGCGCTGGATAGCGCTATGAATAACCTTTATTGGGACCAAGTTGGGTTGATTCTGGCAATCATTTTTACGGTTGTTATCCTGACCGAGATTGTGACCTCGACCATTCGCTCGCGCATACTTTAGGGTGCTACCTGCGGGATTTGCCGCATACAAATCCTTGCTTTCGTCATCGTTTTCCTGAATTGTTACCTGACCACAGAACCCCTGATTAACAGAAAACAGTTTCTTCAAACTATGTTTGTTTTATGAGGGTTACAAGCCATAAAATATTGATGTGCAATAAACTGTGTAATTGCCTATTCTCTGATGTTTTAGCAAAGCGTCCAGCTCTGGACGCTTAGTGTGCTCTGGATGGTAGGGGTGCTCTGGCCGGTATCAGAGCGTCCAGAGTCTGGACGCTTTTGCCTGTGTTGAATCGACTTGATACGGCTGGGATTGGCAGATCAGATGAGGGCAAGGGTATACGGCCTTACAAATCTGTATCAGTTGTGGTGAACTTAACTATATCTAGAAATCATATAGATCGCAGACTTGATGAAACTACAACTCCCTCAAGGGAGAGTTATAAGAACATATAAATGCTTTGGAAGATTGATCAAAAAAATCTCTACTTAATTTCACATTCAACGTAAACTTGCTTTGCAGTTTCATTGACTTTAGTGTGACCACCTGAATCTTAACGAAAGAACTTCATGGCACGACAGCTTGCGGCCAAGGAAAAAATGACAATCTGCTTTGCGCATCCAGCTTATCGGATGCAGGAGCGCTTTGTGCTTCGCAAGACAGGTATCCAATGCTTTGAGGTTCGTACGCTGGACGAATTAAAAGCCCGCATTGGCGAGGCAGACGTGCTGTCCGTTTCCGGCTTTTGGCGAAACGAATTGATAGCATCCGCTTCGCGCCTTACTTTGATCCAGTCCATCAGCGCTGGAACAGACCAGTACTCGCGCGAGCTTCTCGCCAGCGCCGGAATTCGAGTTGCGAGTGCGCAAGGGGTAAACGAGCGTGCCGTATCCGAGCACGCAATCTCACTTATCCTAGCGATGGCGCGGAAGCTGCCGAATGCACGTGACAATCAGATGGCCCGTCACTGGCGCGGTCTAATTTCTGAAATTTCCAAGCGCGAAGAGGAGCTTGGAGGTAAGACGCTAGTGATCGTAGGCATGGGACGCATAGGCTCTCGCTTAGCAACCCTGGCAAAGGCCTTTGACATGCACGTAATCGGTATTAAGCGCGACATATCTAAGGGATGCGGTGCGGCAGATCGTACGGTAGCAACGTCGGACCTCCTATCGGCGTTGCCGCAAGCGGATTTTGTAGCGCTTACCTGCAACTTGAATCCGACCACTGAAAACTTGATTAACGCACAGGCGCTTGCAATGATGAAGCCAACTGCATACCTGATCAACGTTGCCCGTGGCAAGGTGGTGCATGAGCCTTCGGTGATCGAAGCACTGCGTGCCGGCACTATTGCGGGCGCAGCCCTGGACTGTGCTTGGGATGAGCCGTTGCCCGACACGTCGCCGCTTTGGACTGCACCCAATGTCTTCATCACGCCACACTCGGCGGGTGAAACTCAGAAGTACGAAGACAACGTAATTGATTTGCTGATAGAAAATTTGGCACGACTGTCTCGCGGAGAGACACTGCTGAAAAACGAGTTTGTATGAGGCCTTGAGTTCACTCTTATTGTTACTGGCGCTGCGCGCCTAGGAGAACCCTATGAAATTTCGTTCCCTTTTTTCCTGTGTCGGCACGATGGCACTGTCTTTCCTCACCTTCACTTGCGCTTTTGCGCAGGAGTACCCTAGCAAGCCTATCCAGTTCGTCGTGATGTACCCACCGGGGGGCGCTTCAGATGTAGTGGCTCGGGTCCTTGGGCAAAAGCTCGGAGATGCTTGGAAACAGTCCGTATTGACAGATAACCGCCCTGGTGCCAATGGCATCATCGCCATGCAGCATGTGGCAAAGTCACCTGCAGACGGACACACGCTCCTGATGGGCAATGTGGGTCCCAACGCCATCAACGCAAGCATCTACAAGATGCCACTGGACCCAGTGAAGGAGTTTGCGCCAGTCGTCCTGACCAACTTGGTTCCGTTGATGCTTGTAGTCAATGCCAGTGCGGGCTTGAGCTCGGTGGAGGAGCTGATCGCGAAAGCCAAGGCCAACCCTTCCAAGCTCTCCTATGGGACGGGCGGTACTGGTACCGCTGGCCATTTTGCGATGGAGCTGTTTATGATGAACGCCGGAATTAAGATGGAGCGCATCAGCTACAAGGGCGACGGCCTTGCGCTGAACGACATGATCGGTGGACACATCCAGGCGATGTTCACCACGGGTGCCTCCTCGCTCCAGCATGTGCATGCAGGTCGACTGAAGGTGCTCGCTGTCGGAACTAAAACTAGACTGCCAAACCTGCCAAATGTACCCACTGTGGCCGAACTCGGCCAACCAGGATTTGAAGCGGTGTCATGGGGAGGCGTTCTGGTTCCAGCCAACACGCCCAAGCCAGTCATAGTCAAATTGAATTTGGAAATTAACCGAATTCTGAAGATGCCCGAAGTCCGCGAGCAATTCGCTAAAACCGGCTCGGAAGTGGCTGGCGGCACTGCAGATGAGTTTGGAAAATACATAGGCTTCGAAACTGAAAAATGGTCGAAGGTCGCTCAGATTGCCAACATCAAGGGTGAATAGATTGCCTTCTAAGAAATACCGTGTCATATCTCGTGCGGTTTTCTTTTTATTTAACTACCCAAGTAGGCTGCTATTAAATCCTTGGGAATTTGAGCGCGTGCATTTAAGCTGATCGATTCAACACACTTATGAAAAGCCTGCATATCCAATGCATCTTTGGTTAAAACTTTCACGCCTATGTCTTGCATACGCACGAGCGTGATGGCATCTTGCTCCGCAGCTAATTGACGTTGAAGTGCAGTAGAAGTATTGACGGCATGTGCGACTAGTTGGCGCTCTTCTTGATCCAATGTGTCGTACCAAGCTATCGGACACACCAGCAGAAGTACGCCATAGAAATGGTGCGTCAGACTGACATAGGGATGGTGTTTCCAAAGCTCAAACCCCATGAAGTTAGTTAAAGGATTTTCTTGGGCTTGTACAACATCTTGCTGTATCCATGCCACTAAATCTTTCACGTCACATGTGAGGGCTTGAAAGCCGATAGCATCTAAAGTGGCTCGGTAGAGCGTGCTGTCGAGTGTGCGAATTTTCAAGCCGACTGCATCTGTTGGGTGTTCGATAGGCCGCACTGAATTAGACAAATGCCTAAATCCGTTATCCCAAAAACCTAATACATGAAACCCCGTTTTTTGGCCAACCGCCTTAGTGAGTATTTCGCCAGCAGTACGATCTAATGCCGAGAGAGCGGTCTTGCGGTTATCTACAGTGAAGGGCAACTCAAGCACGTCAAGTTCAGAAACTCTGGCTGACAAATAGCCTGAGGCCATGTAGCCGATATGACGCGATCCGTTCTCTATAGACGCGAATAAATCTGCTGCTTTTTCCTGATGGTCTGTGACGTTGGGCAGCCAGTCGATGTCTGACTTCCATCCGTCACTCTTGAGTGTTTCAACGAGACAAGCTAAGCCCTGACTCAGAATAGAAGAGGGTCCTTGATATCCTGCTATGCGAAGCATGAAATCGCTTTAACCTTGGATATTGGCGTCTTGGATGATTTTCTTCCAACGCTGAAAATCAGACTCGACGATACGCTCTAACTGCTTGGCAGTTTTGGGCCAAGGCTCAAGTCCTGAGCGAATCAGTTGCACTTGAAAGTCTCGGTCTTCACTGATAGATTGGGCTTCATGCTTCAGTATCTCAACCACATCAGATGGAACATCTTTGTGAAAGAACAAAGCAATCCAAGACGAATAGTCGTAATTGGCCACGCCTTGCTCTTGCAAAGTAGGTATGTCTCTAAATTGCGCATGCCGCTCAGTTCCGCAATAGCCGATTAAGCGCACTTTTCCGTCTGACAAAAACGGTTGCGCCAATGAAAGTGCCATCGACATCACCTGAACTTCGCCCGAGGCTACTGCCAGTGCGGCTTGGCTTGCGCCCCGATAAGGTATGTGTGTGAGTTGGGTGTTGGTGAAAGCTTTGAACATCTCTGTAGCCAAGTGCTGTGGACTACCCACGCCGCCCGATGAATAGTTAACAGGTGCCGCTGTATTTTTTGCTTGCATGATGAGGTCTTGCACATTCTTAATTTTTGAGCTGCCAGGTACAGCAAAAAAAGTTGGGATGTTGGCGACGCCTGCAACAGGTACAAAATCTTTGCGCGTGTCCACTTTCATATTTTTGGCTTGCAAGTGGGGCAAGATCGTCATGATGCTGTTGTTGAGTGCAGCCACAACCAGTCCATCAGTTCTGGCTTTACTCAAACGATCGAGTCCTACGAGCCCAGCAGCAGCTGCGACATTTTCAACAGCAAAGCCTTGGCCGAGTTTTTGTGTCAAACGCTCAGCCATATGTCGAATAGCCACATCGGACGCGCTGCCCGCTTGCAAGGGCATGATGATGGTAGATGGGCTGCTTGGATATTTTTGCGCCCAAGAATAGGCGCTTACCAAAGGTAAAGTTACGAGGGGAAGAAAGTTGCGGCGTTTCATACAGTTCTTTGGTTGACTATGGTTATGATTATCTGTGTTGGTTTAAGAAACCGCAACTGCATTTCCGATATTAGGTAACCAAGTGGCTGCTTGTGGAAAAGCAATGATAAAGAGAATGGCAGTAAGGTCATTACTTTAAATTTTGGACCAATCCATTTTGAATTGCTGTGGCGTAAAGGGCGCCGTTCGCATTCTCAAACCACAGGCGTCAAATACGGCATTGGCTAAGGCTGCAGGAATCGGTGTGGCCGCAGCTTCTCCAGCACCCAATGGAGGTTCATAGGGGCGATTGATTAAATCAATCAATAGTTCTGGAACCTCATGAAAAGTCAGAATGGGGTAGTTGACCCAATTAGAACTCGTTACTTGTGATAGATCAAATTTGACTTCTTCGTGCAAAGTGCGCGATAAAGTTTGCAATAAATTTCCTTCAACTTGCGCTTTGGTTCCATCGGGATTGATGATGAGCCCGCAATCATGCGCACAGGCCAATCGTTTGACTTGAATCACACCTGTTTGGGTGTTGACCACCACTTCCATCGCAACACCAACATAAGTTTCGTTGCCTTTGTAATGCATGTAAGCCATTCCACGACCTTTGAGTCGCGTCCCTGATCGCTTGGCAACAAGCGTGGTTCTTTTTTTCCAATCAATTAATTTTGCCGTGCGTTGAATAATTTCAATGCCTCGCGCGTCTGACAATCCTTGTAGGCGAAATTCAAGAGGATCAACACCAGCCAAATGACTTAACTCATCGGTAAAACTCTCAACCGCAAAACAATTGGCGACTTTGCCTGGCGCACGAATATTCGAAGGTCGCAAGGGCGCTTCCTTGAGCCAATTGGCGGACACTTCGACGTGAGGCGTTGAATAGGGTGGATTTCCGTTTTGACTGATTAAACCCGTTGAAATACCCATGGGTTGATTGATCCCTGCAGACTGTGGACCCAGCAAAGGAATATTTGGAAGCTGTGCTGTTGCCTTTGGAATAAACATTACTGTTTTCCATGCAGCAATTTTTCCTTCTGCCGAAATTCCACCTTCTATATCGATCAATTGTGGTGGACCTTTGGGATCCCATTGATGCTCATCTTGCCTAGTCCATTGAACACGCACAGGCTTGCCAATTGCTTTAGAAATCAAAGCAGCATCAAGTGACGCATCGTCATGACCATTCATGCCATAACAACCTGCTCCATCCATATAAATCACGCGTACTTTTTCATTGGGTATACCCATTAAACGCGCAATGATGCCGCGCAAACGATGAGTGGCCTGCGATGCGCTCCAAACAATGGCTTGTTGACCGTCGCTCAAATCTGCAACTGAACAAGAGGGCCCCATCGATGCATGCGATTGCACGGGCCAATAGTAGCTGGCTTGAATTCTTTGCGTCGATTGGCTAAATCCTTGTTGAATATCGCCTTTTTTCATCAAAGTTTCTGTTGATTCAAAGGGACCTTTTCGCATCCAATCTCTTACACCTGTATTACCCACTAAGTTTTTTTCTTTTGACCATTGTGTTTTTAACGCTACTGATGCTCTTTGTGCATCCCACTCATCATCCGCAACCACGGCCAAAAAATCTTCAATTCGAACCACTCGAGCGTTGCCGAATCCTTTAATCGACGATTCATCAACGCTAATTAAACGCGAGCCGACATTTTGAGGACGGATCACGCGCGCGTGCAGCATACCGGGCAAAGAAAAATCTTGTATGTACACATGTGTGCCTGTCACTTTGGCGGGCACATCGGGGCGCGGCAAACCTTGTCCGACATAGCGGTAGGTATTGGGATTGCGCAATTTGGCTTTGTTATCGATCTTGAGTTTGAATTGCTGATGGCCAATGAGATCTTGGAATGCAATACCTTTACCGCCACCGATGGGTCTGACTTCACCGTCGATCGCATCTAAAGAATCAACCGGTATATTTAATTGTGTCGCTGCCATAGCAATCAGTGCTTGTCTTGCCGTAGCGGCGGCTTGTCTGATTTGAACGCCGCCGCGCATAATTCCCGAACTTCCTGCAGTTGGACCTTGATTAGGCGTGAGGGCCGTATCCCCATCGATCATTTGAATCTTGGCCACATCAATCCCGAGTTCTTCGGCGGCCATTTGTGGAATCGCAATTCGTATCCCTTGACCTAAATCGACTTTGCCGCAATAAAGCGTGATGCGACCATCGGCATGAATGGAAAAATAACCATCGACTTCATTGAAATCAAGCGAAGTTCGCTTTGCTGCAGGTGTTTGCGCAAGAACGTTGCTTGGCAAGTGAAACCCAATCGTTAACACACCTGCCGATTGAAGGCTATGAGCTAAAAAATCACGTCGTGTGGAAAAAAGTAGGGCGCTCATGCTGACCTCCTTGTTTTTATTTCATCTTTGGCTCGCATCACGGCTTTTTCGATGCGGTGATGCGTGCCGCAACGGCATAAATTATTTTTCAATGCGGACTTGGCATCCTCAAGGCTTGCATTGGGTTTTTGCGATAACAATGCCGCGCATGTCATGACCATGCCGTTAGCGCAATAACCACATTGCGCCGCTTGCTCAGCAATAAATGCTGCTTGTATCGGATGTGGTTTTTCTGGTGTGCCCAGACCTTCAATGGTGGTAATTCTTTTGTTGGCTGCTTGAGAAACAGAAACAACACAAGATCGCGAAGCACGTCCATTAATATGAACTGTGCAAGCTCCGCATTGACCCAGGCCACAACCGTATTTTGCGCCCGTTAAACCCAGTGAATTTCTGAGTGCATAAAGCAAGGGTTGTTGAGGGTCAGAGACTTGAACGGTTTTGATCTGACCGTTGACAATGAGTTGGTAAGAAGGCATGACTAAAAATCCTCACTATTGGATATAAATAGAAACGACGACATTATTCACCATGATCGGAAATGTTTTTTGAAGGACTTGCCTGCGTCAGAATGGTTTAGGGGGCATCGTCAAGTTAACACCCATTCCTCGTCTAGAGTCTAGCCGATGAGCACCATTTCACCAATATCCTACAAGCGCCACCGCTACCCAGCGGCAATCATCAGCCAATGCGTTTGGCTGTACTTTCGGTTTGCCTTGAGTTTTAGGGATGTGGAACTTATGGTGGCCCAGCGGGGCGTTGTTTTCTCATATGAAAGTATTCGATCCTGGTGTGAAAAGTTTGGTTGCCAGTACGCACGAAAGATCCGACGCCAACGTGGACGCATGGGCGACGTCTGGCTTTTGGATGAGGGCATTACAGATGGACAAATCGCTGATCCAGTGGGAAAAATGAAGAGGGGCCACACGCTTAAGCATGTAACCCGAAATCATTGGCTCCTCAACCTGGGCTCGAACCAGGGACCTACAAATTAAAAGAAAACAGTTTCTTCAATCTATGTTAGTTTAATCTGGGTTGCAAGCTACAAAACATTGATGTGCAATAAACTGTGAAATTGCCTATTTTCTGTAGTTTCGACAAAGCGTCCAGCTCTGGACGCCTAGTTACTCTGGACGCTTGAGCTGCTCTGGACGGGTATGGGGTGTCCAGAGTCTGGACGGTAACTAATTGGATTCGTGAATTCTTTAACCAATAGCTGGCTTGGGGCTCGAACAAGTTTTTGGAAAAGTTTGAAGACACGCTCGGGGTTGAAAACATTTCAGGCAAATCTCAGGCTGTTAGTAAATGTCCTGTCTTAACAAAGATGGTGCAACCTTCGACGCTAAAAGGTTTGTGTGCACTCATGTGCGGACTACGCAACCAAGTTCCCTTGGGATAGCGTCCATGCTCATCCTCAAGCACGTCATCAATGACAAATATTTCTTCGCCCCCAAAATGCCTGTGTGGGTTGAAGTAAGTACCCGGCGCCCATCGAACCAAGGCCGTGCTGAACTCTCAGCTTTAATGCAAAACTTATCAGACAAACGGGGCAAGTTGGAGTGCGCGAGAGAAAAATTACATCCGACTAAAACGTATTTCAATATGCGCCAATAAAGTTTTTGCCTCGAGGTCCTTGCATGGCACGTTCTAGCATCTGACTTGCCTCATGCTCGGTAACGCCATAATCTTTGAAGTTGCAAGAAACACCAACTTTATCAAAGAATTTTTCAAGTTCTTCAGCAGGATTGATTAACTTGTCGCCATATATCTGATTTAAAACTGAATCACGATCGGCCAACTTTCCCTGAGCTAATCGCCAAACCATAGGGAGAGTAAAGGAACATGCTAAGCCATGCGTCAAGCCATGCTTCAGCGTCATTTCATAAGAAATGTTGTGGGCCAAGGCCGTCTTGGTATTTGAAAATGCCAAACCCGCAAGCAAACTTGCCCTAGATGCCAGCGTACGAAATAACTCACTTTGCGGGTTCTCAAGAAGTGAAGGCAAATTTTGAATGACGATTTGAGCGGCTTGAACAGCCATTGCATCTGAAACTGGATTGGCATTCACATTCCATATAGCCTCTAGGGCATGCGAAAGAGCATCCAAGTTACTATCTCGCGTTACAACGTGAGGCAATGACAAAGTTAGCTGTGGGTCAACCAATGCTGCCTCTGGCCAAGTCTGTTCTAAATGAAGGGAATACTTTTTATGTACTGCGGAGGTTCGGTCCCACAAAGTGGCCCAAGGCGTGACCTCGCTGCCAGTCCCTGCGGTAGTGGGAACTGCAATCATGCGCAAGGCGTGGGTCACAGCCGGGGCTTCTGACTTTGCCAAAGCGGCATGAATTTCTTGGAACTGTCCGCTAGCAACGCCTGGTAAAAACATTTTTGCGCTATCTAATACGGAGCCACCACCAACAGCAACTACAACGCAATCTGAATATTTTTCCCAAAATTCTGCGTAATGCCTCGTGACCCAACTTAACTCTGGATTGGGCTGAACATCATCAATGACTCCGGCCAATTGGCTGCCAATCAAAGCTAGAAGTGTGGCAAGTAAGCCAGTGTCTTTGGCTTGTGGGAATGTGACAACAACAGCTCTTCGCCCCTTCAAGAGCTTAGGCAATTGGGACAAGGAACCCCAGCCAAAAGTCACAGCGACGGGGTTGTGGTAACTCCACGTTTTCATCGCGTACCTTTAAATAAATTTTTTGCGAATGAAAGAAGACAGCAAATCAATGCTGGTCACAAACATGATGATGATGAGCAGTACTGCACATGTCTGCGCATATTGAAATCCACGAATGACTTCGTATAGCACTACGCCAATGCCACCTGCTCCTACCATACCCACGACTGAGGCTGAACGCACATTTGACTCGAATCGATAAAGAGAATATGAAATCCAAAGAGGCATGACTTGAGGCAATACGCCATAAACAATTTCCTCAATCGCCAGCGCACCGGTAGCTCTCACTCCCTCAACAGGTCTTGGATCAATGGCTTCCACCGCTTCTGAAAACAATTTTGCCAAAGTGCCAGTAGTGTGAATCCATAAAGCTAAAACACCCGCAAATGGTCCTAAGCCAACAGCCACAATGAAAAGCATTGCAAAAACCATTTCATTGATGGCACGAAACGCATCCATAGCACGTCTTACAGGCTGGTAGACCCATGGGGGCACAATGTTAGAGGAACTTAGCAAACCGAAAGGCACTGCACAAATGATGGCCATGACAGTTCCCCACACAGCGATGTGCATGGTTGTAATCATTTCCTTGAAGTAAATTTCCCAATCTCGAAAATCGGGTGGAAAAAATTCTTTACCGTACTTGACCATATTTTCCGAGTCGCGAAAAAGATCAAGAGGTCTAATCTCAGCACCTTGCCAAGCCCAGCTTAAGAAAATCAAAAACGCAGCCCAACCAAATAGTTGAGGCAACGATCTACCGCCATGGGGATCAGGCGGGAGGGAAGCCCTTGCAGACTGATTCATAAATTACTTAGAAAGTTTGGCCAAATCAGCAAGCTTCTTGTCTATTTCAGCCATCTTTGCCGTCTTTTCAGCTGCATTCATTTTGTCATCATTCTCAAACTTGATTCGGTCTTTGTAGAGCTCTAGTTGGCGAATAGGAACCAATTGCAAGTCTGTGGATTCTCGGAAACCCGCAATTTGCTGCATGCCTTTTAAAATTTCTTTTTCGCGTGCATCCTTGCCATATCCCATCACAAATTTCTTGATAGCTTCTTTGGTTTCGGCTGGCAAATCTTTTTTCCACACCAATGGATCACGAGGAATTAGTGGGGATGTCCACAAGATTTTGATTTCTGCATGCTTGGCCGCATCGCGAAGTTTGAGTTTGTCTATCTCTTCACTGTTGTTGGTGGCGACATCAATTTGCTTGTTCAAAACAGCCAACAAATTTCCGCCATGGTTAGAGCTTCTGGTCACGCGAAACACATTTTTTGGATCTAACTTGCGTTGACTGAACACATAATATGTGGGAACTAAAGTGCCAGAGGTCGATTGCGGATCGCCCATGCCAAAAGACAGACTCTTTCCATTTGAAATCATGTCGTCTATGGATTTCAGCGGACTGTCACGATGCGTAATGACATATGAGTAATAACCAAGTCGGCCTTCGAGGTCGATGAATTGGGCAAACACTTCACCGCCCGCACGATCGACAGCTTCAATGGCTGATTTATTGCCATGCCATGCAACTTGAACTTTCCCAAAGCGCATCCCTTCAATGATGCCGGTGTAGTCAGTGGCAAAAAATCCATTGATCTTTAAACCAGTTGCTTTGCCCATGTCGTCTAGGAACGGCTGCCATAAAGATTTCAATGCAGACGAGGAGTCCGTGGAGATAATTCCAAAATTAATTTCTTTCAGACTTTGCGCCTGATTTGTGCCCATCAGTAGTAAAGATGTTGCTGCTGTCAAAAACATTTTTCGAGTCAATTTCATGGCCAATACCTCCTTTAAGTTAAGAAAAAAAGAACAGTGGTTAGCCTGACACAAAG